>Ga0214919_10000088_pt1 | contig 142215 bp, 128 predicted proteins | sample LL1503_MetaG_FD_177994 | JGI IMG/M metagenome (GOLD analysis project Ga0214919, IMG submission 177994) | Freshwater microbial communities from Lake Lanier, Atlanta, Georgia, United States - LL-1503 | ecosystem: Environmental > Aquatic > Freshwater > Lake | place: USA: Georgia | collected...
TGCTCCATTCCAAACAGTTTCTGCTGCTGCTCCTGCTGCTGCTGCTCCTGCTGCTGCTGCTCCTGCTGCTGCTGCTGCATACCCCCTTGTCCCTGATATAAACATGGAACAAGATGGTAGGTTCATGAAACAAAACCCAATAGCTACTGTATTTAATGAAGGAATGGTTAAGAAAAAACATGGTACAATTAGAAAAAGTTTGTATAAAAAAGGCGGTCGCACTAAGAAACATTTAAAAAAGAAGAAAAATCAAAGGAAATCTGTAAGAAAACAAAGGAAAACAAAGAGGGGCAAAAGAGGTCGTTCACGAAAATCCAGGCGTTATAAAAAGTAATAAATTTAGGCATATTTATTTTATTTGATACAATTTAGGTAGGTTATTGAGTTATATTATATACTTATTATATAATATAATAGATGAGTGCATCACAAGGAGCAGCATTAGTATCAGCATCAGAAGCAGCATTAGTATCAGCATCAGAAGCAGAAGAAGAAGAAGAAGAAGGAGTTGCCGAAATACCTAAAACTATGTTTGTTTCTGTAGTAGAATATAATGGTGCGGTTATTGAAAGTCGTATTAATCGTGATAAATCATCTTTAACATCATATAATCCATTTAATGAAGCTGGAGAAATGACAGATGAAAAATATGCGGAACAATTTTTAGAAATGTTAAAAATGAAAGACCAATTTGAAAAAGCTGATAAAGATATTGAATTAGAAAATATGTTATCCAGAGTGTTATTTCAATGTTTATTATCAGGTATATTAGGATTTGTTTATAATAAATATATGCATGAGTTTATGTATTTTAATCCAACATATGATGAAGGTTCTGCACGTGATATTGCGTTTAGAGTATTACAATCAGAAATTTGCACGGATGAACAAATGTCTCAAATTGCACCTCAAGGCATAACTGGTAGGAGTTGTCGTATACGTAGTGATTATGCAGGAAACGCAAAATTTATTGATGAAGTAACAGGTTTATTACAAAAAGAAAATACGTTAACACCTGAATTTAAAAGTATGCTTGGTGTTCAGCCTCCTTTACGTCAAGAAGATATTGGTCAAAATTACGAAACACTTTTAGAAATGGTTATGCGATTGGGTACAGAAACACCGGTGATTTCCAAATCACCCGGTATAAAATTACGTGTTTTAAAAAATATTTGTAATAAAATTGTTACATTATTAACATATGCAAATATTATTAAAGATAATTATGTCGTACCCGCTTATGAACCAATTAAACCTATTGTTGGAGCTGTAGGTGATATCGCAGGAAACAATTCTACATTTTTTAGTAGGATAAAATCATTAGTTATATTGGCAGCTGCATACAATTCATATGGTTGGTTATTTGCGATAATAGCACCATTTGCAGTTCCTGCTGCAGCTAATATAGCAATCGGAACCTTAAAGGGGACTTATCAAGTAGCGACATTACCTATAAAACTTATTAAATACATTGGCACTGGATTAGGGAAACAAACAATTCGTACCCCAACTATTCGTGACCCTATAAATAGATTAATATGTATTGGATATACTACAAAGGTATTACCAGGTGATGGAGGAGTAGTAAAATTTCCATATTATGTTAATTTAAATAATATATTAGATTTAAGTGAAGAATTGCAATCATGGCAATTTTTAAAGCGTTCTTGGTTAAGCACTATAACTATTGGTCATGGTGTATTTGATTTGGGTGATTGGCAAAGGTGCGATTTACCAATGGACCAACAACGATTATTAAGTGTTAATAATCCTATTGTTACTTTAACTAATTATATTGATGATGAAATAAAACAATTGACTACATTTGAAAGTGATGACCCTGAAAATATACCTGGTATTCCGGACCTAATATTGCGTATACTTGTTAACACAATAAACGATGACGATGGCAAATCATTTGCACAAGGGCCTGTAATGCAAGCGACAGTTAGAATGTGGGGTGATTTGCTGTATCAGGGGGTATCAGGTGTTCGTTCTGCTGCATTATCATGTGTAAAAACTTTTATAAGCCATGCAGTAAAAGCAGGTCCGGGTAGAATATTATATAATAGTGATGATAGTAGTGATGATAGTAGTGTTGATAGTGCTGTTAGCGAAACTGGAACTGTTCTTAGTATTGATGGCAATAGCCTTAAGACTAACAGCAGCATTAATGATGTTTCAATTAACAAACCAGATAAACTTATGACTGTTAGTTTTAATGGTGTAAGATCATCATCATTATCACGTCAAGCAACACCAGATACTTCTCCATCATTATCACGTCAAACAACACCAGTTACTGCTCCATTATTATCAATGTCACGACAAAATTCAGTTGATTCTAATATAAGTGATTTAAGTTCAGAATCAACAACAAATTCAACTACTATTACTATTAGGTTTGAATTACCGCAAGTACCGGCGGTAGCACCAGAAGCAGCGGCAGCAGCACCAGATGAAAAACCAGTAAACTTATTTGATCCAGAATTGATATTATACTCATTACTATTAACACAAAGAGTAGCAGAACCAAAAGAAGCAGCAGCAGCAGAAGAAATAGATGGCGGATACAGACGTAAACACAGTAACATGATGAGTCATAAAGCAGCTAAAATGCAAAACAAATTAGTTAGTCAACACCGCACCGTTAATAATCAAAAAGTAATGCAATATATGCCTGAACACGATATCAATCAACGTAAATTTGTTAAAGGACGAAAAAGTAAAAATTACCGCAATAAAAAACTAAAAACTAAAAAACGTAATAAAAAACAATTTAAAAAACGACAAACTAAAAAAGTATTACGTAAACGCCGAACCACGAAAAAAAGGTATGCAATGAATAAAAACTAATAGTTTTATCATTTCATAACTTGTGAAACTGCCCATTTATATTAATTTTCCATTAATGTATATTTTATTATCATAATTATAATAAAAATCAAAACATTTTATTTCATTATCAGTTGAATAAGTTGGAATAATGTCGTTTGATGAAAAAGATAATATACCTATAATAATTTTTGACTTTAATTCTTGATTATTATTTTTTCTTCTATACTCATTTAATCCTTGTAGTAATACATCTTTCACTTCACTATCTAACCCGTCGTGGTCATCTGAAATATAATCAAAACAATATTTACCATAATATGTCTTATAGTTTTTTCCAACTTTATAAATAAAAGTAATAAATGGCATATAGATTAAATTATTTATTTATATTTAAGTATTTTTGAAACATTTAATGTTAAAGAGTGTAAATAGTATAAATATAATAACTTATACTATTTATTCAGAATGAATAGAGTGGATCAGATGAAGACAATTCAACACGAAGCCTTAGAACTATTTACCAAAAAAAATGCCGATTACGGCGATGCATTCGCAAAATACGGAGTCATCGGTGTGCTAATGAGGATAGAAGATAAACTACAGCGTTCCATGTCTATAACAAAAAATGGTGTAAACTTAATCAACGATGAGGGGATTAGGGATACGCTAATAGATTTACACAACTATGCCGCCATGGCGTTGATGCTATTAGATGAGTAAATTATTTTACACCCTTATATTTTACACAAAGACAAGATAATAATATTTCTCATAATATCATCTTTTCCGATATGGCGTTTACTGATTTTATTGACAATTTCATATTTACCATACCATATATATTCTGATTTCTTACAAATGTGTTTAACTCTATAAAGATATATATGTTGTGTTTTATTTTTATTTAATAATGGCTCATTAAATTTTTTTTCATTTTCATCCTGGTCACCATTATGTCCAAATAAAGTATATTTTACATTATTTATATCACTCATATCATCATCATAATAATAAGTATTATCAACCGATTTTAGTATAGTGGTTTTTTTGTCTATTCGTGGATTTATTCCTGCGCCACTATATGGTTTACATCCAGTTTGATTTATAATAAATTGTTCAAGTCCATCTGGACCAGACCATTTTGAAAAAGTAATTCCAGACATATTTAGTAAGTTATTATTATAATTAATATTATAATAATAATATTCAATTTTATTTTATAAAATGCATACATTATAAAAACACTCCTCTAACACACATAATAAACTTGTAACCCATATAAAACGGAAATGAAACTATCGTATAAAACCATTTGCAATATCCGCCAATAAGTTGTATACTATTTGCAACCATTGTATACACTATACTCAAGCCGATAAATATAATAATCATGGATGTAACCGGGTTAAAAAATACAATACCACCAATATCCCCTATAAATGAATAAATACCTTTTAGTCCACCAACTGCTATGCCCTGCGGTAACGCCAAAACCGTCTTTGACACCAAAATACCTGTCCGCTTCAACGGTCCGTAAATGTATAATTTAGTAAGCGTATCAAACTCCAAATTCTGGATATCATTTAAAACCTTATTTTTATGAATTTGTTGTTCCGCTGTAAACACTGTATCGGCCAAATCCTCCGCATTTTCATTCGCCACCTCTATTTTAATAAGATCGTTTATTTTTTTTGAAGCCAAATTTATTTGCTGTTGTTCTTTTACTTCCATTTGTGTAATCGGAAAATCCATAACCAATAATTCCTCCAGTTTAAACAGTTCGTTTACATTCGTTTCAATATATTTCATCACGATATCAAGTGAATTGGAAAAAGGCGTTTCCACAATAGTAATAATGTTGGTATATAAATCAAACAGCACAAGTTCTTCCAGCTTATTAGACACTAATTTAATGGCTTCAATTCGCTGCAATAAATTTTCCAATATCCGTTTTTTCACCGTTTTATCTGGCAACCCAGCAATCGTTGTCTCAATATTATGTTGAACAATAGAAAAAAAGTTGCGCATGAATTCATAAGGTATCTTATCTCCAACAATAGTTATTCGTCCATCCTCGTACCAAAAATTAAAGGCAAATGTGTTTATGCAGTAGATTTTAGCATGAGACAACCACATTTCACTGGGCGTCATACCTATTTCCGATATATTCACCTTATTTTTATTCTTATTCTTATCAATTGCGTCATCCGTGTTTCTTGACTCAAACAGCACTTCGCCTGCTACGCTGAGGGGCGTTAAATAGTCACCGGAAAAGAAGCCTGCGGTTGTGCTGAGAATAATGGCGGATGCGGCGGCTTTAAATTTTCTGCGAAACTTTTTTTCTTTAGTATTAGGGGGATTTCCGGATTTAGGAGAAGTCGGCTCTACAGTAGAATAATAATCGTCAATGGAAAAAGAATCAAAAACATTTTGAATATCGGTTTTAGCGACAATATTTAGGCATTGTGTTTTATAAAAATTGGAGAATTCATGCAATTGTTTGTTTATATGCGAAATAAATTGTTGTATCACTGTCTCGGCATCATTTGTGTAAGAGAAAATTAAAAACGGAGAAAATATTGTTTCTCTTTTTACATCATAGGTTGTCAATATATTTTTAATAGAAATGGATGGATGTGATAATTTATATAATGATGAAACAAATAGGTTTAAATCATATTTAGACGTGGACTTAATATGGGAGAATATAGTAACAATGGAATCATTTTCATAAATTTGCATATGAGTATTTGCCTTTTCTGGGAAATTAGCATCAATTGTTGTTTTTGTCGTTGCGGGTATAACATGATTAAATGATGTGAAAAATAATAGTAACTGAAATATTTTAGTTATGAACATTTGGTTTATTTGATTTTGTCTCGTTACCTGTATTTAACAAGGTAATTTTATATTGTTTTCTTAGTTGATTTAATTTTATGCGTATATATTAATTATTATATATGAGTGTTTTTGGTTTTGCACCTCATGATGGTAATATTGCTTCAAAACGGAAAAATAGTATTATAACTGATGAATGTGTTTTAGATTCAACTCCTGATCCCTCTATTATAAGTATGATAAATAGTGTGCTTAATTATTTTAATTTGCCTCAGTTAACAGAAGTATCATCTTCGTCAGATAACACACCCTTTAACATATCAAAGCATGCGGTATTACTAAATAGTTGTCATGGAGGATTACCCGTCATTAAAACCAGGAACAATAACCCTCTTCCTGAGTTTACGTATGATTACAAAACGATTTTATCACGTTCAAAATTACGGAGGTTAATTAAGTCACCAAGTACTTGTTGTTCATATATTACTCCTGAAAAACGTCGTCACTATTTATTATCTGTAATTCAAATAATTAGTCAAGGAGGTAATTATGATAATATAATTAACGCAATAAAAACAGAATTAATCAGGCTGTCAGATGATTTAACAAATGAACAAAATCCATGCAGAACAAAATCCGGATCAGAAAGTATTTGTGTAAATAGTGGCAGAGCATTTGAATATGTTGAAACACCTCGTAGAGCTACTATTATAAATAAAATATTTACTACTGATGAATATTACGAAGATTATACAACAAATCCAAAACATCCTTTGGCTCCAAGGGGCATGCTATTTTGTAATGATGTAACAATAAATGTTAATAATAGTTGGTTTTCAGGTATTTATAATTCTATTTGGAATCAAGATATACCTGAAATATTTAATAATTTTGAAAAAATAGTTAAATATAGTAAACTTTATAATTATAATATTGGTAAATATGAACGTAAAAAAGGAAAAACTACCATTACATACACAACAAAGACAAATTTACTTAGTTGTCCATATTTTATATTTTTTGCAAGTCGTATGCTTGGAAATCATATTATTCAACTTAATAATTCGCTATCTTTATCTTTAGAACGGGATAATACACAATTGATACCGATGGTTACACGAGTTACTGCTGAAGTATTATATTGGTATTTTTTTAACCAACCGTTTTTATTTATTGATATGAGTTGCGAAAATTTATGTTATCGTGATGAAACTAATCCGGATGCTGGTCATATGATTACACAAGCAGCTGCAAGAAGAGAATTACGTAGTCCGGGTTATGAACAGCAATTAGCAGCCCTTCAAAATATACTTCAAATCGGTCCATATCGCCTTCGTGGTGGAAATCGTAAAACACGATACAATCCTAAAAAATATAAAACAAAAAAGCGTTGCAAAACTAAAAGATCTAAAAAACGTGGTAATACTAAAACCAAAAAATATAAAAAACATAATATGTCTCAAAAACAGGGATAAGTTATTTTGCTAAAGTTGTAATAGCCTTTAGCAAAATAATCAGCAGTTAGTTGTGCTTAAACATTTGTTCTGAATTAATTTTATGTGTATATATTAATAATTATATAAATATGATTGCATCTGATCCTGGTCTTACTGCTGCTACTCCTACTGATGCTACTGCTAATGCTGCTGCTTCAGAATGTGTTTTAAATGTAACACCTGACCCTACTATTATAACTATGATAAATGATTTATATTGGAATGCAGGATGGTATGATTTAACAATAGAAGAAAGAGAAATTCGTGCGGAAAAAACATCAAATGACAAACTAAATATATCAGTCCATCCAGTGCTAATAAATAGCTGTCATGGAGGATTACCAGTCGTTAGAAGTATAAACAGATTAAAACCGCCCGATTTTTTGTATGAATATAGACATTTTATATCACGTTCAAAAATAAGGAGATTAATTAAAGCCCCGCCAACTTGTTGTACATATAGTTTCCCTGAGGCACGACAACAATATTTTGATGATATAAATAAAATAATTACAAGTTTAAACTTACCAAGAGACACTCCAAGAGACAATGATGTCATAACTCAGGATATAAAAGATACATTAATCCATTTGTCATTTGATATAGTTGCTGACCAAAGAACCGAACTGGAAAGACAACAATCAGGGTCAGAAGAGATTTTTGTAAATAGTGACCGATCATTTGAATATGTAGAAACTGAAAGTGGCAACCGTGTTATAAATAAGCTATTTACTACTGATGCAGTAACCCCAAGAGGTATACTATTTTGCAATGATGTAACGATAACTGTTAATAATAGTTGGTTTTCGGTTATTAGATCAGGTGACAAGTTTGATACAATTATAAATAGTAATAATGATAATGATAGGCATGGATACGAAATTGGTATTTATAACAGCGAATCAAATACAATTACTTACAAAACAGGAACAAATTTACTTAGTTGTCCATATTTTATGTGTTTTGCAAGTCGTTGTCTTGGCTCTAAAATTATTGAAAATAGTAATTCACTCTCTTTAGGAACTGGTAATCAACGTTTGATACCGATGGTTACACAGCTTACTGCTGAAGTATTATATTGGTATTTTTTTAACCAACCGTTTTTATTTATTGATATGAGTTGCGAAAGTTTATGTTATGAGGATGAAAATGGAAAACCAATTAAACAAAAGGAAGCAAGAGACCAATTACGTAGCACACCAGAATACAGAGATCAATTAACTGCACTTCAAAATAGTGTTCAAATAGGTCCATATCGGACTCGTGGTGGAAATCGTAAAAAACGATGCAAAACAAAAAGATCTAAAAAGCGTTGCAAAACAAAAAGAACTAAAAAGCGTTGCAAAACAAAAAAATGTTATAAAAAACATAGAAAATAATAAGATTAAGTAATCAAATTATTTTCTTTGAACAAATATAATATGTCTCAAAAAACAGTCATCAGTCAGTTTAAAAGCAGAGACGAATTCTTACGTCTTTTGCAAAACAATCCTGGTTTAGTTGTACTTAAATTGGGCGCCACATGGTGTGGGCCGTGTAAACGAATTAAACCGGTTTTAGACGGTTTCTTTGCATCATCCCCTGATAATGTAATTTGCTGCGACATTGACGTGGATGAATGCAGCGATGTATACGTTTATTTCAAAAGCAAGAGAATGGTAAATGGCATTCCTGCTATTCTTTTGTATAAAAGAGGCAATACAAGTTATATTCCCGACGATTCGGTTACCGGCGCTGACCCCGTTGAGTTAGATAAGTTTTTCAAACGCTGCGGTATGCATCTAAGGGCTATAAATATGTAAAATGAATTCCTTTCGTTCCTGCATTGTTAATAAAGCCCAAAAAATATTGATTTGTCTGGATACCGGCATAGTTTCAATATATTTAACATATTTGTCTACATCTTCTTCCGTCTTTAATTTTATATTACGATAAAAAATATTATAAAATTTATCAACATAATTTATGGCAATAGGTATATAATTATTAGCGTAACTAAATAAATCATTGATAAGCCAATCTTCGTCTTCTGATGGCCACGCTATCAGATTAAATGCCCATTTGTCATGATATAATTCACGTATCATCATATTAGTGATTACATAGTTTTGTATCTCTTGTAGCAGCTTCTTATCCTGTACATTATATGTATAAGGAATAATATGGTTAATGATATCTTTGGGTAAACGAGAAAAAATGGATTGCAACATATTAGACAAGAGTATAATTATAATATTGTTTATATGTGTTTAAGTTTTTATTTTGTTGCTATGTTATTTTAATAATAGTTCTTCGCTAATCAATTGCTTTACTTTACATCTAAATAATCTCTGTAAAGTAATTTCATCAGACAAAAGGGATATGTCTAATGAATGTCCATAATATGGATTATTATTACAATAATTATTGCTATAGTTATGATAGTAATGAATTTTAGCACCGTCAATTTCATACATGTGTTGAGGCATTAGCCAATGTTCACGCATGTCAATTATATACAGACTACATAATTCACGATAAATTTTTCTAATAAGTAACTTTTGAATCATGCATTTATAGCCCATAAAACCCATACTTCTATCAATTATAGTATCTTGATTTAAACGATATAATTTATTATACTCTTCTTTGATTAGTCCCGAAGTTCGTGTTCCTTGGCCGGTAAAATATAATATCTGTTTTTTAATGGAGGATGGAACATACCTGAATACATAAATAGTTTCCATATTTGTTTAGTTGATTTGCTGATTTGTTGTTATAATATTAGTTTTACAATAATATTATAAATTTATTTCAATTTTATTGTATAAACAATGTATTTATTTTTTTAAGTATGGAAAATCTTTCAACATTTTATTTTCAAATGCTTTATCATAACAATTTTCTTCTTCTCTCATAGCATATCCTTCTAACAAGTTTAGAATATTGTAATAATAACTTATTTTTTTTAAATCTGATTCTTCGTTATAAATAGTTTCTGACATAATTTCAATTAGTACAATAAACATTTGTCTTTCTTTTATTTCACTAAAGTCCATATCATCGTTTCGCAATTTATTTACAATTTTTAAATAACTTGCCAAATCTATATCATTTACAGGCAACTGAGTATAATAACTGTCCCAAAGGGTAACAAACTCTTTTAATACCTTTAATTCTTCAATGTTCATATTAAGTGACATGTTTATTTAATTAATTATAAAAATATGTTTATATTGTTTTATAATTAATTTGGTTGCTTGTTTTTGCTTGAAACCATTGCTTACCATTGCTAAAATGGTTTATGCAGTGAACAAAATATTATGGTTGAGTTTTATTACATTGAATATGGTCTTATTATTTTTCAAGTTTTGGGTTGCTTGTTTTTTGCTTGAAATCATTGCTTACCATTGCTTGACCATTGCTAAAATATTTTATGCAGTTGTTAATGATTTCACTAATTATATTAGTATACGTAATATGGTCTTATTATTTGTAATAAAATGTGTTGCTTGTTTTTGCTTGAAACCATTGCTAAATAAATCAATGGTTTCAAGCAATTAATTTATTCAAGAGGTTTTTTATCTATAACAACTTGTTTTGTAATATTTTTTATTATTTTATCTAAATTTTTACTTTGTTCTTCTTGAGTTGAGCCGCTCATTGTATTGCAAATCATTTTCATGTATCTGTCGCTGTCTCTTGAACTCGGGTCATTATAGTCGGGATACTTTTTCTGCCATTCAAAAATTTGTTGGATATTTTTTTTACCAACTGTTTTGATTGCTTGTGATAAATGAGTTTTATCAGAATCTTCTTTTGTCCATTCATTGTGTTCCTTAATATATAATGTTTCTCTCTTTGCATCGCTGCAATGAATCGGTCTCTTATTTATCTCCAATGCATTTAACCCATTAATAAATATTCTGGATACTCCTTCTGAATACCCAAGCACAGCGGTTTCTTCTAAATCCTTGAGTTTGACTTGTAGTGAATTCACAAAATCAACCAAATTAATTGCATCTTTACATGTATCATTTAAAAAGAATTGCAGATTAAAATTATTAGTTGTGTTGTTATTATTTGTATTATTTGTTGTATTATTTGGTTGCACTGTTTTAACAATCTCTAAAATTATATTTTTAAAATCTGAATTTTCCTTAATAAGCATTTTAATTAAATCAGTTTTTTCTTGTTCTTCATCTTTCTTAATTAACTGACATTTATGTTTATGAAGTGATAAACTTTGTCTATATTTATACTCTTTTCCACAATTACAGCTAAATAATATGTTTTCGTTTTTTGGCGTATTTATGTCAACATTTGTCAACATTTTATGTTTACGGGTTTGTAAATGTCTTAAATAATCAAAATGTTTGCTGCTTTTAAAGTCACAAGTAATACATTCATATTTTAGTGAGTTTTTTGGCGTAAAATTTTGCAACATTTGGTAATATAAATGTTGCAGAAAAAAACTCCTAAACTTATTCACAAATAAAATCTAATCTAATATTTTGGATACTTATAAATATTCGTTTTTTAGGTTTCTTTATAATTTATTAGTGCATAATATGATTGGTTTATTTTGGCGCTTTTTTGTGCAACATTTTGCAACATTTGTCAACATTTTGAAATTTGCGTGGCAATAATTAGTTATAATAATTATTTTTTGCTGCATACATCATAACAGTTAATACAATGAGCGTAAAGAGCGCTTTTTGGCGTAAATTATGCAACATTTTATGAAACACGATTTTACGCCGGTGATTTTTTATTTACAAAAAAATATTTTTTATCGTAACACATTTTTTCACATTTTTTCAATTTTTAGAGCATTATGCTGCCAATGTGTTTTTCGTAATATATTTTCCCAAAAGTATTTTAGGTTTTCAAAAATGGACATTTATAAATGTCCAAATTTCGTTTTCCTTTTTACTTTTGGGAATTTTTTACACTTTTTACAAAAAAGGAAACAAACAATGAATTTACATGCAAAAGTAAGAAATATTAAATTATAACGTTATTCGTAATGCATAAATGAGGTTGCGCTTTTTGCGCTTTTTATGTCAATATTTTGCAACATTCTGTATTTACGTGTGAATAATTATGTTATATAGTTATATTTTAATGCAAATTATCATCACATGTTATCAATTAACATAAAGTGCGCTTTTTGGCGTAAAAATTGGCAACATTTTGCAACATTTGTGCATACAGGTGTTTTAAACTTAACAAAAAAAATATTTTTTCATCGTAACGCATTTTTTCACATTTTTTTCATTTTGAGAGCATTATGCTCACAGTGTGTTTTTCGTAACTGTTTTTTGTAAAAGTATTTTAGGTTTTCAAAAATGGACATTTATAAATGTCCAAATTTCATTTTCCTTTTTACTTTTGGGAAATTTTTTTACACTTTTTTATTTTATGGACAAAAGGGAACAAAAAATAAAATTACATGCAAAACCATTGTTTCTTAAATTATAAGGTTTTCACAAATCATAATTGAGTTCACGCTTTTTGCGCTTTTTTATGCAACATTTTGCAACATTTTGCAACATTTTGATTTTTACATGTCAAAAAATATTTAAACTTATGCATTTCGGCTGCATTTAAGGTAACGTATTAATGGTGAGCGTAAAGTGCGCTTTTTTATGCAACATTTTTGCATGCATAAAAAACACCGAGTTTAACAGCAGTATAGTTATGACATTATAAATAGTTGTAGTATAATTATTGTTTCATTTCATTTAAGAACGAATATGATTAATTATTGAAATAATATCAAACCCCGAAGACCACATATCACTGCAATGTCCTATACATTTTTTACAATCATGTGTCATGTTTGTAACCGAATTTATATTATCTTTTATATAAGCATCTGTAATTGTTCTATTTACAATAGGGTCATATTTGCAGTAAATTTGTATTATTTTCACTTCCTTGTCTTGTTCAAATTTGAAGCCTGATAATTTATAAAATTCATTTTCTGTTAAATTATGTATTTTAAATATCATTTGTAAAAAATCAGCAGCGCCATTTGACCATTTATCATACTTTACAAAATGTTTAATATCTTCATAATTATAATGATGTAAATACGTTTTGTGAATCAAATAGTAAAAATAATAATCAGGTCTATAAAATGTATTCTTTTCAAAAGATAAAACATTATCTAAAACCTGATATGGTGTATCGTATGTTATTATTTTTTTCCTACATTTTAATGATTTTAATGAAGCCATTATATGGCTGGCAACAACGCCGCCTGTAGAAAACCCAAATAATGTTAGTTCTTCAATATTTATTTCATCATTTAAGGTTAAAATTGTAGTTTCAAAGTCTTTTACAGAAATAAATGTTTGTTTATCCAACTTTTCAAAAACAATTAGTTGATATGTATTCTTAATATAATCAATCGCTAACAAATTTGTTACCATTTTTTGCACATATGTGTCAAATGATACGCTAAATGCTCCGGATAAAAATATAATCACGTTTTTAGATTGTTTATTACCCATTTTATAAACATTTATACTATGTTCAACTGATGGAGTTTGTTCCTCTTTTAGAATATATTTATAAACTGTCTTATTTAGTCCATTGATTAAATTAACATTATTATAAAATAATAATAAATATATGTTATGCAAAATAATGATAAATAAACAATAAAACATACAAATATATTATTATGTTTACATATTTTTATATTATAAAATAATAATTATTATTTACAAAATTGGCATAAAATTATGCAACATTTTTGCATGCATAAAAAACACTGGCGTAAACGGCGTTTTTTTGTGTGTTCATTTTGTTTCATTTTGTTTCACATTGATATTTTGCATGTGATACAGTATTTTTGAGTATTTTGTTTGCTGCATATATAGTAATAAATTAAATATCGGCGTAAAGTGCGCTTTTGGGCGTAAAATTTGTTTCATTTTGTGAAACACGATTTTACGCCAAGTTTATGACAAACCGATAATGATAATTATAATGAAAAAGAAAAGGATGTAAAAATAAAACCACATAATATATTACTATCAATATGGAATTTGGCGTATTTACATTCATCATTCCAGATACTATTTTCAACAGTATAAAAAAATATATGAATTATGAATTAGTACCTGATGAAAATTCCCAGTTATTATTTACATATGATAATGAACCCGATGTAATAAAAGAGTTTGATATGAAAACAACTCCCAAAATGAAAAAAATATGGTATTCTTTGCACCAACCCCTTGTTTTACCACAAATGCAAAGTTTTCATTACCAAGATTTACCACAAAGATTTTATTTCCAAACCCAAAAAGGGTTGACATTATTTTTGGAAGATACACCAATATTTTCACAAGAGCGTGGTATATATACATTGAAATCATTAAAACATATTTTTCATAAACATATTAATTGGAAGAATTATAAAACGTCCGTTTATAATTGCGTGTATTGCATTGAAAAAGAAAATGCGTTTTCAATCTTGAAAATAAGTTCCACTCGGTATTTATTTGCGTATAATCCAAAATATCTCGTTAAAACCGAAGTGGAACAAATTGTCTTTGAATTATTTATTGAAAACAATATATAAATATTTTTGATTTACAAAAAAAAATATTTTTATTACATGAATTTCAAATATTTACAAATAAATCATCTTTAATAAAGTATGCATCACCTTCTCTCGTCCATTGCACAACCATAGTAATAATTTCCACTCCTGATTTTACAGCGGCTTTAAATGCTTCCCTGTATTCCGGGTCTATAATTGACGGTTGAAACCTATCAACATCGGTTCGTTGTATTACATAACACATGATACAACGAATCTTAGTCCTGCGTTTAATAAGTGCTAATTCATTAATATGTTTTAATGCCCGAGGACTAACTGGGTCGCTGCTTTTTTTCCGGTATCCGTCTGGAAAATAAGCTACTTTAGAATTTACACATCTATCGTCAAATCCCATTGTTTTGCGGTCTTTAGCTGTAACATCTTCGTAATCCGCAAGCGGTACATTTTTTACTTCCATTATAAAAGGCAACCCATTTTGGTCTACTCCAGTAAAATCAAATCTTGAATTGATTTGTCCCGGTACGAAAATTTTAGTTTCCCTTTTATACCTTTTTATCTTGACCAATCGTGAAAGCAAATTATTTTTAAGAGCTGATTCAGTAAGGTCTTCCGCTAACTTAGGATTAATTCCAACAATAATTTCTTGTTCTTTCTCTCGTATAACAGACAAATAAACCCTATATTCGCAGCGTAGCTTATTAGTATCAAGTTTTTTTCTAATAGGAACAGGAGCCATCAAAATAGTTGCACCCACATCAGCCAAACCGCAGCAGCCCAGTGAAGCAGTATGTCCTAATATCATTTTATTAGTTGAACCTATGTTAATATCTGCAACATACGGTGATTTTATATACTTTGATGGTCGTTTGTTAACTTGACCTTCAATTAAACCGTTTAACTTGAGTATTAATGACATTGTTTAGAATATTTATTTAATAAGTATTCTAATATTTATTTTTCAATTTTATTTGTTACCATATATGAGTTGATGCAGAAATAATCATTAGAATCAACATATAGACCCGAAATAATATATAATAAAACAACTTAAAGAGCAAACACATTAATTAGTTAAGTATGTTTCATCAGACAATATTATTTGCATTTTACCATGTATACACAAATTTTGATATACGTAATATTTTGCCAAGCTATAAAAACGTGACAACAATGTGTAAAACAGGATTATATTATTTAATGACAATGCCACGAAATATAACACAATAAGTATAACACAATAATATATATCAAAACAACTTAAAGAGAACGAACTAATATAATTAGACAACAACAAATCAAAAATGAATACGAATACGAATGCAAACACAATTACAAACGAGGAACAAGAAAATGTAAATAACGATGAGCTGCAAAGGCAGCAAGAGCAAAAAAACAAATATGATACCCTTTTAGCGAATTACGTGAGAGAAATTCCAGGGCGAATGTTTATTTTTGAGGTAACAAAGTGTTGCTATTACAGCACATTTGTTTTAATGTATAAGGATGAGAGCATGATAGAGCTGTATAACAGGGTGTCGCAGCATTTCGGAACAGCCGTAGTGGCACTGTATATTATGGGCGACGACAATAAGCGTATTCCGGTTCCGATGAATAGCTTTATGAGCGTAAAGGAATTTGTATATAATCATATAGGTGCACATCAGCGAAATTTGAAGCCAATTTATGACATGCCGCTGCCGGTAGTGTATCGTATTTTTTACGATGACGGGTTTCATTGTGCAACACATGAACCACAACCACAACTTCAACCTCAAACATAAATATATCGTTCCTTATATCGTTAAACTCGTACTATTTATTTTGTGTATTAATTTTAAATACAAAATGAATTTCAATAACTTAAACACAAATAAAAACAAAGGACCGACTTGTTCCAAAATTGGAATCAAAATACATGAAACACCTTCTAACAATAATAGCATAAATAATAATAACAATAATACAAATAGTAGCAGAGAGATATACAGACAAATAAATGCAAAATCCACAGTGAAAACTCCAGTAAACTTTCACAATACTTCTCTCAACAACTTGGATTTAGATTTAGAACATTATTCTTTAGAGGATTTGTACAATTTATTTAATATTCCAGGAATCCAATTAGACGAGCAAATTCTCAAAAATGCCAAACAAATTGTTTACAAAATGCATCCAGACAAGTCACGCCTTGACCCAAAATACTTCCGATTTTTCTCTCATGCATACAAAAGAATATACAATATTTACGAATTCCAAAACAAATCATCAAATAAAAAGTTGGGAACCGAAGAATATTACGACGATTCAAATCGCAGCGTCTTAAATAATATGTTTGAATCAAATAAATCATTAAAAGACGCCGGAAATTTCAATAATTGGTTTAACGAAAAGTTTGAAAAACACAAGGTAGAAGACCCAATTAGTAACGGATACGGAGATTGGCTTAAATCCGACGAAGGACTGTATTCAGTAAACGATAACATCACCAAATCAAACATGAATGAAGCATTTGAAAAACAGAAAAAACAAATTCAATCGCTATCGGTTTACCAAGGCGTAAATGATTCCTTCGCTGCATTTTCAGGAAGCCTATTAGATAATGAATCCACAAATTTCACAGGATGCGCAGGAAATAATCTGGGTTACACGGATTTAAGGCAAGCGCATATAGAGACAGTCATTCCAATCACACAAGATGATTTTGACAATATGCCAAAATTCAGGTCAATTAGTGAATACAAGGCAAAACGAGACAATGTAGACATAACGCCGCTATCCAAAAAAGAATCTGAGCGTATATTGATGCAACAAGGACAGAAATTAGAACAACAGTCATCCGCATTGGCATATAAATATGCGCAACAATCAGAGCGAGCGAAGCAACAGAATAACTCATTTTTCTCTGATATCAAACAATTAACTGGATGGTAAAAAATAAAATATAAAAAATATAATAATATAATATATGTTTGCGAATTATGTTATAATCGTAGTTATTATCATTGCATTGGGTATAATTTATCAAAAATATTGTGAAAAACAAGCGCTAATTATGCCCGGTGATAGCTATGGAGAAATCAAGAAATATTTACTAAACGAATCATCTTTAGCTAAGAATAAAAAACCAATAATGTGGATATATATTCCTCGTGAATACAATTCAAGGGATTGGCTCAGTTTCGGCAGCCGCAGTTCATACAATTTGAATCAACCCTATTTATATTTAACAGTGCGCAGCATTATTCAGCAATGCGATGAATCTTTTTATATTTGTCTCATTGACGACAATTCGTTTGCAAATTTAATCCCTAATTGGAATATTGACATGACAATGGTTTCAGACCCTATTTTGTCTAATATTAGGCAACTTGCTCTTGCAAAACTTATTTACATATATGGTGGAATAAATGTGCCAATTTCATTTTTATGCAACCGAGATTTAATTAGTATGTATCAAAAGGGGACAAATGGTGACACCATGTTTGTATGTGAAAACGTGAATACCAATATTTCGGCAACAAATAGTCAATTTTACCCGGATACCCGTTTCATGGGTGCAGCAAAAAATAATAATGCCGTGAAACAGTTTATAGAACATGTGCAGCGAAGCGTGTCTAATGATTATACAGCAGAATCTGATTTCAATGGTGGAACCAATTTATGGGCAAATGATAAAATAAGCAACAACCAATTGCGTTTAATACCGGGAACAGATGTGGGGACAAAAACCGTTGACGAAGAGCCTGTAGTTGTGGATACATTATTAGGACAAGATTATATCCACTTTTACGGAAAAATGTATGGCATCTGGATACCCGCAGACCAAATATTGAAGCGTAATAATTACGAGTGGTTTGCCCGTATGAGTCCAGAACAAATATTTCAATGCAATAGTATTTTAGCCAAATACATTGTTTTAGCTACAGCGCCAAATACTAAATCTGGGTTGAAAATGTTGGACGATGAACAAAATGAGAAGAAACCAGACTGGGTATCGTTTTGGAAAGTGCCGGCAACAAATGGCACGTTAAATGTATGGGGTCCGATGCCGTTGGGTTTAGGTGACAATTTACGTGGACAAGAAACTACTGGTAAAATGTAATAACCTACTGGTAAAATGTAATAACCTACTGGTAAAATGGCTTAAAATAACCTGTAGTAAAATGAAAATCACTCGTAAAATGGAACTGGTAGAATAATTCGTAATAAATATATTATAATAAAATAAATTATAATATATATAAGCATGATACCGAAAGTGATATTGCAAACAAGTAAAGGAAGGTTGCCCCAATATGGCATTGATATGACGATGCAAAAATGTGTAGGATGGGAATATAAACACTTTACAGATGAAGAAATAGTAGAGTTTTTGGAAGCGAATCCATTGACACAGTTTCCGCAAGCGATTGAAAAATTCAATGAAATCATAAGTGGGCCACATAAATCAGATTTTTTCAGATATTATTATTTATATGTAAATGGTGGATTTCACATTGATAGTGATGCATTAATTCAAACAAACATTGAAAATATAACACAAAATTACAGTTTTGTTTCAGTGTTAAGTGTTCATGAAAAAACATTATTTCAAGGTATTTTAGGATGTGTTCCAAGACATCCTATTATTTTAAAAGCATTAACTCATGCATATAATGTAGATATAAATGAACTAAATAAAAACTATTTGTTATTTTGTCTTGAAATATATAATATAATACATAGGGAGGGAGCAAATTATGAAAACATAAAATTATATAAGGAAGAAATGGACGAAAGTATTTATTTTGCAAACACATATAATGTAGATACAATTCCAAAACAAAAGTTATTTACACATTATTGTAAACAAAAAATACTTCCAAAGCAAATAAAAAAGCCTACATCCATATCAGAAACAAAAATAGCAATATCACTTTCATTCCCAGACAATGCAATGGGTATTTTTAGTAATGGTATTCGACAAAATGTGATGTTTTTGTATGATTTATTTGCGAATATAGGATATGACGTTTATTTAGTTATAAATGATGATGATATATCAAAATCAGGAGAAACAAATTTTTGGAATAAAAAGGATAAATACAAATACACAACAGTTTCAAAATTAATACATGAGGATTTTCATATTGTTATACAAATGGGAAGTGAATTGCCAATGCATATTTTAGAATTTTTGAAAGTTTGTGGTATAAAAACTGTATATTATTGTTGTGGAAATAAATATTTAATAGAGTCTGAACAATGTTTATTCCGTAGTAAGGATAATGAACCTGGATATTATCAATATAATCAGTCTACTTATTTCCAGTTTACACAAATTTGGTTATTACCACATATGATTAATACTAATAAATATTATTTGCAAACATTATATCGTACTGATGTGATTAAAGTTCCATATGTGTGGGCTCCATCTATTATTGAAGAATATGAAAAGGAGTTAGGAGCAAGCTGTCAATATCAAAATAGAGGTCCAAATAAACAAATAGCTATTTTTGAGCCTAATTTAAGTTTAATGAAATGGTCTTTTCCAGCAGTATTAGTATGTGAAAATACTCAAAGAAGTCTTGTTAATAAAAAATTAATTAGTAAGGTTTATATAACAAATGCTTTAAATAACAATACAAATGATACATTCAGTAACAAAATATTTACTAAATTAGTGTCATCGCTTGATTTATTTAAATTAAAAAAGTTATCCATTGAAAGTCGCTACAGTAGTTTATTTTTCCTGTCAAAATATGCTGATATTGCAGTTTCTCACCAAATGGAAAATAATTTAAATAATTTATATTTTGATTTGGCTTGGATGGGTTGGCCGATTGTTCATAATGCAAATTTGTGTACTGACGTTGGTTATTATTACGATGGTTTCAATTACGAAGACGGCGGAGAAATGCTTAAACAAGTAATTTTAACTCATGACGAAAATGCAGAGAAATACATCAAAAAAAATCGTATTATTCTTGACCGTTATTTACCAACCAATAAAGATCTACAAGAACAGTATAAAACATTGTTTAATAATATTTTAGAGTTATAAATTTGGTCTTTAACCATATTACATGAGACAAAAAGTAATTCATAAATTATACATCGTATAATAAATAATTTATGAATTGTAATTATTTATTATATTTTTCTTACCCTTTATTTTCTACATATATTTTTCTTAAAGATTAGGGTAGCTGGGTGGACCGCAAAGGATACCACATTCCCCGCATCGCTGTGGGTTGCCTCTCTGAATCAAAATGTATCCGCTCATTCCCCAACTGGTTCCCCAGCTGTTCTTCACCTTGTAATAATCGGTTCCATCTGTCCACGTCCCGTATCCAACAGCCAAAACACCGTGGTCCAAATTTGATCCACATGTTCCCGTCAATACACCGCTCTTGTATAGTTGGAAAGCCGGTTGGTTCGCCTGAATCGCAACAGATACTGGCTGCTGTGCAAGTGCAGTCATAAGCGCCGAATCCGAATTCTTGGTTACATCCGTAAATGATTTGGGCGCTACACCAGTATTTTTGGAACACGTAGTATAGCACGTTCCCTTTTGCCCAGTAGTTCCCGAAGTATAAGGGTAGTCACCTTCAGTGCATAGCCCACCATTGTTCTTAGTCCACGTGAATGCATTATCCATGAGACCGCCATTGCAGGCAGAGTCAATGGTGTCACAAGATACCAAATTTTGCTCGGAAAAGGACAAAAGTGTTCCATACTTGATTTTATACGCACCCTCTAAGGCACCGGTAGCCGAAAAGGACCAGCAAGAGCCGCAATTGCCCTGATCCTTAACACCGGTAACCGCACCCTTTGTAGACCAATCCACACTGGTGGGGAGCGCACTCGTAGAGACGGGTTCATCAAAAACTAAGTTAGCAACAGTTTCCGGAACAGGGTCGTCTAATCCGAGATGAATGTACTCCTTAAACTCATCAAAATTCATGTGAGAAAATCTATTATGTCCCAAAGTATATGTTGCGAAAGTGTCGGCATTGTGTGACTCAATCATATCATCATTAGTTGCAAAATTAGTCAAATAATGAGCATACATGAGTTTATCCTTGGTAAAAACCTTATGCTCGGCAATCCAATCAGCGAACTTTTCCTCATAATATGAAATATTATGTAAATTAGGGATATACTCATACCTTTTGAACTCGGTTGTAGCACTAAGGAGAGCTCCAAATGTATTAGTAAGAGAAAAAAGAGCGGTTGACAAAAGGAATAGTTTTGACATTCTATAATATTACTTAACATTTTCTTTTTATTATGTTTTTGTAAATATTATATTTAAAATGCTTCGTTAAAATTCCGATTTGTCTAATTCTAATCGAAACTGTGGTCCTTCTTTGTTATATGTGTTACGTATTATATATTTATTAGTGTACATATGTGTCTCTATTTTCATTTTATATGGGTACATTATTTTGCACTTATTTTTTATACATATTTCTTCTACATTTACATTTGCATCTACACAAAATAGATGGGTAATAAAACCCAAAGGTCCTCCTTCATACACTGAAGGTTTGGGGATATTTTTACCAAATTCATTGGTTATTGCTTTTAGTGTGGTTTTATAAAATAGCGATGGAATAGATACGTTAAAACAATTCACAAACATATAGTACATAATACGTAGTATATAGTATATAGTATAATATATACTATACATTGTTTTTAAGTAATTTTTCAAATGTGTATAAAATATAATGTTGTAATATTATATATTATGGCAACTAAAAACCGTAGAAACAGAAACCTACGCAAAAATAACAAATCACGAAGACGAAGCCGTGAAAAACGAGGAGTTGCTCGTGGAAACTTTGACGATGAAAATTTAAGCAAGGCATATAGAACTATATATGAAAAAAACGGTGATGCCAATGGTCCACCTACCTCTTATTGGTTGAAAGAATATTTAACGGATCAGGCTGGATCTGAGAGCGACGATTATAAAAAGGTAGAAAAAATTAATCATATGTTAATAACAGGATATAAAATGATGCAGGAAGGTTTTGACGAATTTGAAGAATTAATGCAGAGTGAATAATAAATAAAAATAACCAATGGATCTACCTATTTCTCAATAACAACTTCCTTTGCGATTTTATTAACTATTTTTTCATAATTTTTGAGTTGTTCTTCTTTACAGCTGCCGGACATGGCTTCACAAATAATTTTATTATATTTATCGTTTTGTTTTGAATCCGAATCATTATAATGTGGATTTAATTTTTGCCATTCAAAAATAGTTTGAATATTTTTATTAGAAACATTTTTAATTGCTTTTGTTAATAAAGGGGTTTCATTTGTTTCCTTTATCCATTGATTATCATCTTTAATGTAAAGTGTATTTCTTTTTATATCGCTGCAATGAAGTGGCCTCTTGTCAATATCCAAATTTTTAAGTCCATTTATAAATATTTTAGATATGCCATTTGCGTATCCAAGTCTACCAGTTTCTTCCAAATCATTGATACTTAAAACAAGGGAATCCACAAAATCTGTAATATTAAGAGCATCTTTGCATGTCTCATTCAAAAACACATTAATACTAAAATTATTATTATTGTTATTATTAATAGTGTTATTAGTCACAGAAGTTTGTTTAGAAAGTTCAATAATTTGTTTTGTTAATTCTTGATTTTGTTCCAAAACTTTCATAACCAAATTAGTCAAGTGTGCGGTTTGATCCATGGTAGGAGTTGGGTCGTCGCAAACAGTTGTAGGAGTAGGAGTAGGAGTAGGTTCAGTGTTAATAGTTTCGTTATAAATAGTGGTAGGAGTTGTACCTATGACATTACATTTTTTATTATGTCTCCATAATCCTGCTCTATCATTGAATCCTTTACTACATTGTTTACAAATATATTTTGAAACATCCATTGCAAAATCAACCATTTTCTTATGTTTGTTGCTCAAAACATGTGCATTATAACTACTTTTTTTATTAGTTTTATAATTACAAGTTTGACATATAAATCTTAATGATTCAATAACATTTAATTCTTCGGTAGTTTCACCTTGTAAATGTGAATCCGTATCTAAATTCGCATCTAAATTTATTTGATTAATATTAGGATTATTTATTTGAATATTGGTGTTAATATTAGTTTGTAGTGAATATTTATATTCATTAGTTTTTATTTGTGCGTCATATTGATTAATGCAGTTACATATTTTAACAATTTCAAAATTCCAATTATGCCAACCACCATGTTCTCTTATTTTTTGATACATTTCACAATTATATTGAATATTTTTGCTATTATTGCAACATTGTTTATGAAAATGTTTTTTTTGTGAAAAATTAGTTGTATACCCTATGTATGTATATGTTACAGCAGAATCATTGCAGATTAATCTATAAATAATAGTATTAGAATAATCCCTTTTGTTATTCATTATATGCAGTGTATATATATAATGAATAACATAAAAATTTATAAATAACAACTAATGACAATATTTTTTTTTAAAGTATTTCATTATTTCTAAATATATTTTAAAAAAAGCATAAAAAACAACATAATGTGCTGCCATAAAATAAGCAAAAAACTTGTTTTTTTATCGTAACAAAATATTTCACATAATTTTCTGATTTTAGAGCATTATGCTCAGATACCCGAAAAAAAACAAGATTTTCCAAGACTTTTTTTAGGTTTTCAAAAATGGACATTTTTAAAATGTCCAAAAACGATTTCCCTTTTTTACTTTTGGGAAAAAATAGAAAAAAGCTTACGGACAAAAGGGTACAACCATCTGGCGGTCAACTATGCAGTCGTTACAGAAAAAATCATCAGAATCGTGAGAGCATATATGCAGTGAAATTATATACCGGATTGTGACAAATAAAACGCATCAATTTGTTGAACAGTGCGGCCGATATAATCAGATGGGTTCATACTGATATCATTATTTTCTAAAATATGACGTAAAATGGTGTCAGCTTTAAAATCAATAAATGTTGTTTTAGTAATAGTGGTGTCAGTAGCGGTAAAAATTGTGCGTAAACGTTCATGAATATCTTGGCGATTGTATCCCATATTGACTCCAGCAATGATGATATGTTCAGAAACGACATTATGTAAATGTTTGTTAACATTTCTCTCAATGGTTTCTTTATCAATGTAAATATTAGAGATACATTTAATAGTTTCATTCAGAATATGTTCTGTTAGCATGAAGCAATCCGGATAAATAATGCGTTTAATAGCGGAATCATCAAGCGAGCGTTCAAGCCATTGGCTAACATAAGTTTGCTGCATAGCGGTTTCATGATTAATGACAAGGCGGCAAAGGGAGCATATTTTCTCGCATGTAATGGGATTTTTTTTATAAGGCATAGCAGAGGAACCAATTTGGTCTTTAAAAAAGTGTTCATACATTTCTTTTTTGCCGGATAATAGCCGGATATCGTTCATCATTTTATAGATGCTTTGACACAAAGAGCTTAGAGCTTGAAACACGAATAAATCATATTTTCTGGAATAAGTTTGACCGCATATTTGTAGTTTATTGGCGAAGCCGTATAAATCGGCCAGGTTTTCATTGAGAGCAATGCATTTAGCGTGATCGCCGCCGAATAATTTCAAAACAGTGTCTTCTGATCCGACGGTGCCCTTAATGCCACGAAACGGCAATTTATTAAGTAAATCAAGTAAATTATCCAAGTCTAAAATAATGTCCGAGTTCCAAAACGTGAACCGTTTCCCAACGGTAATTAGCTGGGCTTCTTGTAAGTGAGTATAAGCCAATGTTGGCATTTCATTATAATCAAAAGATTTCGTTTTTAAGGTATCAATTAATTTATACACCAAATCAATAATATACTTGGTACTTTTAGATGCAAGAATCATGTCAGCATTATCATTAATAAAGTTACTTGTAGCACCTAAATGAAGCATGTTTTTTCCGATAGGACACAGGTCACTGAATGCGTATAAATGTGCCATAATATCATGTTTAAATTTCTCTTCATATGCATTAATAAGATTGTAATCAATGGTATTTTTATTGGCAAAAAGTTCATCAATACCTTCATTGGTAATACAATTGAGACCAAGATTTTTTTGACAAATAGCCAAATCAATCCATAATTGTCGCATAACGGAAACCCGGTTATTGGGAGACCATATTTCAGAAGTAATAGGTGCTTTATATCTGGTATTGATTGGTGATATATATGACATGAATATATATCATCAATATTATTTATATTGTTTTTATATTTTTGTTTTATTCATCAAAAACTAAAAAGTAAAATCTAAAAAGAAATTCTGATATAATTAAATATTATATGGGTTACCAGAGAACGTAACGGCAACCAATGGCAAATTAGTTACAATATAGTTCTTCATTTTCTCAATAGTTTCAAACTGAACTAATTTTTGACCATGGTATAATTGATAGACACCGACATGTTCAAGAATATCGGTTTTGTTGATGATGCATTTGTTGCATTGATTAATGAATAATGCGTCAATCAAATTGTCAAGATTGAGATAATTGCATTGTCTTTTACGGCCAGTCGTAGAACCGTATTCTTTACCGTGTTCGCCGATTTTCTGTAGGTTAATATCATTTTCGGGTTCAAAATTCATAGTACCAACATATGTATCATAAATTTTACTGACACCATAAATGTTGCGGATTTTTTTTAGTGGGATGCCAATATTAATCGCACCAGATAAAGTGCAATTAGATGAGGTGCAATAAGGATAATTATTAGTCCAATTAATATCAAGTTCAAACCCTTGCGCTCCTTCTACTAAAACCTTGTATATTTTGTTTAGGCGTAAGTTTTTTTTCCAAAATTGTCTCATATCAACTAATTGGATACCGAGCTCTTCAAATTCAGAAGTAAAATCTTGAGCACGTTTACCGAGGCGTAGCATTTTTTGAGAATAAGTGTAACCGATGCCAGAACCGGTTGTTCCGACTACGTTATTTTGTGTGTCAAATTCAATTGCTTCCTCAGTAATAATATGACATGCTTTGCTAACAAATAATCTACCATTTAGAGAAATCCCTCTATCACTAAGATAACAAATTTCAGTACGTAGTTTTGCAATGTCAATTACGGTATCACTGGAAATCAAATTATAAACAGTAGGAAATAAAACACCGATGGGAAGCTGATGGAGGATATATTTGGTTTCATTAATATAAACAGTGTGACCGGCATTGCAGCCACCATTGAAACGAACACATAAATCATATTTAGTCTTAGTTAATAAGTCATATACAACCTTTCCTTTACCTTCATCGCCAAAGCTGCAACCTAATACGATATCAAAAAATTCCATTGTTAAAACTGTATTACATTATAGCACATATATTCTTTAAATCTTTTGTTATTATTTGTTATTATTTGTATTTCTTTAGTTTTATGTTTATAATTATATTTTTTTTGCTGTGAATAATACAATGAAAATTTTGGACGAGATTAAATTGGATTTTTCAGATGTTTTGTTAATACCGAAAAGAAGTCCATATTCTTCAAGATCAGAGGTATCTTTAGAGAGAACATTACGATTTAAGTATTCGTCATATTCATGGACAGGCATTCCAATAATGGTAAGCAATATGGATACAACAGGAACAATAGAGATGGCTAAGGCGCTACAAGCTCACCATATTATAACATGTCTCCATAAATATTACACTTGGCAAGATATTCCACCAGATTTAGATAAAGATTATTATGCGGTTTCATCAGGTATAAACACAAAAGATTTAGATAATCTGAATGAAATAATGGAAAAAGTAGATCCAAAAATAATATGTTTAGATGTAGCAAATGGATATATGACAAAGTTTATAGATGTTTGTCGGACTGTAAGAGAGAAATACCCGGATAAAATAATAATAGCGGGAAACATATGCACGTCAGAAGGTGTATTAGATTTAGCGATGAACGGTAAAGTAGACATTATAAAGGTCGGAATTGGTAACGGAAGCTGTTGCACTACACGTAAACAAACAGGAATTGGTATGCCGCAGTTAAGTGCTGTAATAGAGTGTTCAGATACAGCGCATGGTGTAGATGTGCATATAATAAGCGACGGAGGTATTCAAGTGATAGGGGATTTTGCAAAGGCTTATGCCGCAGGGGCAGATTTTGTGATGAGTGGTTCAATGTTTGCAGCGCACGAAGAGTCAGCTGGAACTACAGTAGAAGAGACGAATAATAATGGCGAAACAAAAACATACAAAATATTTTATGGAATGAGTTCAACAACAGCAATGGATAAGTATAGTGGTGGAGTTGCTAAATACAGAAGTAGCGAAGGTAAAACAGTAAAACTGGAGTATAGAGGGGCTATAGAAGCGACAATATTAGAAATATTAGGTGGGATAAGGTCCTCAATGACATATTTGGGTTCAAAAAAGATAAAGGATATCCCAAAATGTGCAACATTTATAAAGGTGAACAGACAATTGAATCAAATATATAATGGAAAGGAGATTTAACCTATGATGGTTTAAAAGCGGCAGGAGCATGTGTTTGAGCTGTATTAAGGTTTAAAAAAACCATATTCGCATAGCTCTTTTTAACAGCGTTAGCTTTTTGGTTACATTGGGTTTGATAATTGTACCATAGGTTGCCGGTTTTTCCGATGCTGGGACTGGTGCCCATTTTCATGGGTCCAGATATAGTATTATTATCAATATGATTGATGTACGATTGTTTGCATCTAACTACTTTAGGTCTTCCAGCCATTATAATAATAATAAATATAAAATTATTATTATAAAATATAAAATATAAAATATAAAATATAAAATATAAAATATAAAATATAAAATATACGTTATATCATATTCATTATAATATAGTTTTAATTATAATGAATATTCCTATAATTGTTATATGTTATAATAATTATAAATATGTTGATAATACATTAAAACAAATATATAAAATAAATAAGGAATATTTTAAAAATATTTGTATTTTAGATAATTGTTCAACTGATTTAAATACGATTAATTATTTAAAAAGTGTAAATAGTAAAGTAATTTATAATAAAACAAATAGTGGACCATGGGTAGACCCTGATATAAATAATCATATATATAATAGTTTACCTGATAAATTTATATTAACAGATCCTGATTTAGAATTTAACGAAAATTTGCCAACTAATTTTGTTGACATACTATTACATTTTAGTGAATTATATAAGTGTCAAAAAGTAGGATTTGCACTGGATATTAGTGATTTTGATAAGATGTATGATAATATTTATAGTTCAAGAGCCAATAAAACTGTAAATATTTATGAATGGGAACAAATATTTTGGAAAAATAAAATACACAATAATTATTATGAATTATATAATTCACAAATAGATACAACATTTAGTTTAATAAATAAAAAATATTATCAACTTTTTATCAATATAAGAATAGCAGGAACTTTTACATGTAAACATATACCTTGGTATAAAAATAATAGTGTATTAAATGTATATGACAATTATTTGTTGAATACAAATACAACTATAATTTCTACTTTTTCAAAAATAATTGTTCAATATATTGAATCTGAATATTTTAAAATTAATAAAAATGATGATTTTTTTTTTATAAAAAATGATGATAATGATAAGTATTTAAATTTTTGGAAAAATGAATTTTCAAAATGGAAAAATAAAACAACTGATGTATTTGATAGTTTTTTAAATAAAAATAAGATATTTATTAATATTGGTGGTTTTATTGGAACAAGTTGTATGTATGGAATCCGAAAATCTAAACATGTATATTCTATTGAAACCGATACAAATTTAATTGAATATATAAATTTAAATTGTAAAAATAATTGTGATAAAAATTATACACTAATTAATAATAACATTGATAACATTGACAGAATTAATAAATTAGACAAAAATAATTTAATAAAAACAATTACAATACAAAGTATAATAGACAATTATAATATTAATCCAAATGAAATATCATTAATTAACATAGATATTGCAGGTAGAGAAGAAAATATATTAAATGACTTATTTAATTTACATAAACTATATAAAATACCATTAAATATTTGTTTTTATTATGATTGTTGGAATGATAAAAATTTAGATAGATTTATTTTTTTATCAGAGCAAGATAAAGAGACTATATGTAATAATAATTCTATAGATATATTATTTACGTAATAAATATAAAATCTATAGTTTACTTTCAAAATATTTGCCAGTTTTTCCACAAAATTTTTCATCCGTCCTACAAGAAAAGGCGTAAAAATTAACAACTCCTATAGAATTAGGCAGAAAATAACCACTTTTTTTACATTTACCCAAAGTATCATATTCTTTATCATTTTCTATATGTTTAATAAAATTTTTGCAATCAATACATTTGGGTAATAAATCTTTTGGTTCTAAATCCTTTGGTACTGATGGTTTTGAAGTTGTAACAAATTTTCTGATTTGAATCATTATATAATTATTTAATTAATTATATAATTATTTTTAAGTTGTTTACGTTAATTATCACTTCAAAATGTATTAATATATTCATTATAATTTGTCCAAATTTCTCTACAAGTAGGACAAGTTCGTCTTGATTCCACATTTATTGAAAGCCAATGTTCAAGTGCAGTTTTATTAAAATTATTATAGCAGCTTGAACATGTCATATAATGTTCGCCTTCACCTATTTCCTCATGGGTTATAAAACATGTGGTTCGTTCATCTTCAATTAAATTATTTGTAACGCTATGAATAATAACAGGATACAAAATTTCCTCATCGTGAAACATGTATGGGGGTGAACCTACAAGAGCATTAAATGTATTATTCGTAACATTATAATTAGGTCCAGGACCTGTAGCGCCTACAGTAAAATCAGAAACATCAGTAACAATATAATTAGGTCCTGGACCTGTAGCACCTATGATAGTAGCGCCAGCAGAAAAAGTAGAAGAAGCATGATTATATACAAGTCCCATAGAAGACCCAGCTGTAGCCCCAGCTGCTACATGGTTATAACTATTATTTATTACATTTGATATAATGAGGTTTCCGGACATATCAAACATTCTGGCATGAGGGATTGCAGAAATAATACTTGAAATAGGGTGATGTGTGGTAGTTGAACGAATAAACTCAGACTGATAATTATTAACAAGACTGGCAAGACCCTGGGTTTGTAAAAAATTATTTTGATATAAATTATGAACGCTAACTACATTTTGACCTCTAAAAAAACGTAATTTTAAAATAATAGAATTAAGGTCATTAAATTTGATAGAACCATCATATCCTGAAAGGTCGTAAAAATCAGTATTATCATTAAATGGTAAATAAAGTAGATTGGGACTTATTTTAACACAATAATCTTTAATAAAAATTTCATTGTAATTAATGCGAAGAACATCATTAATATAGAATTTAATTTCGGATAAGTCGTCAACAGTGCAGCCAATAAAAAATCCTTTAACAAAACCATGGAAACACCTGATATTAAGCTGAAAATCAGTAGTGGTTGTAGTTGTAGTTGTATTTTGATTACTACCCGATTCAGAAGAAGACGACGGCTCTGGAATATATTTAACTTGTAAATTGGATAATTGTTGTATTTTGTCAACCGTGTTACTATTAATGATTCGGCTTCTATCGTCCGCATTATAAACAGTTACTTTACAAATCATGCTAAATATATGTGAGTAATTAGAAATTTCATAACAATTATAAATACCAAAATAAACATCAGTGAAATTTAATTTAACCATATCAATTTTGGGGAAAAAGGATTCAAATGGAATGTCAAGATAAATACAGTTGTTACGAATTACTGGCGTTTTTAGGTCCCATAATAGTCGTAATGGCAATTGCAATATATTTTGTTGTCCAATTTTAAAAGCAAGACGAATACCATCAAGTAGTCTATAAATAACATTTAATGTTTGTTCGGTAGGACGGGAAGCTAAATCCGCAAATAATCTTATAATAAGTTTTTTAGGCGTGTATGAATCATAATCCCGAGATAAATATAGTTGGTCATCTTGAAAATTAAATTCTTCATAGGTTGATGCATAATTTTGTGGGCTATGCATATCTCTTGAATTATGATTATTTATAACTTGCATACACAAGCCTCTATTGACACGATTGATAGACATTAATTGTTAATAAATAATATCGTAAATTATATTTAAGTATATTTTAAATATAATTAAGACAAAACAAGACAAAACAAAACAAAACAAAACAAAACAAAACAAAACAAAACAAAACAAAACAAAACAAAACAAGACAAAACAAAACAAAACAAAACAAAACAAAACAAAACAAAACAAAACAAAACAAAACAAAACAAAACAAGACCATATAGTATCAAAAATAAATATATAAATAAAATGATTTAAACCCAAGTGGCTATTATAATATAATATAATATATTAAAAGAAAATGTCTGAAACTGATAGCTGCTTGGTATTATGCATTGAAGAGAGAGATAACGACAATTATGACCAGATTGAGACTACTTTATTTGTAACATATGATTTTGAATCAGAGACATATGTATTATATGGAAAGAGGCATGACTATCTAACTAAGGGTGAAGGAATTTTCAATACAAAATTTCAGCCATTTTTTTTCAGAATGGATGAGGTAGATGATGTATATGCATTTGTAAAATTTGTAATTAGTAAGAAAAGTAAGTGTAGTTATACGTTGTATAATTATAATAATATGCCGGTAGATTGCGATACTGTAGATTATGATTTTATGAAACAAAATGCACATGTTAATTATGAGTTAGTTGCATATGACTATAAGAAGGTAAAGCGAGGAGAGCTAAGTCGTTTGATTACAATGCTATATAGTGTATACAATTATTATTAAACAGTCACAAGACCATTGAAATAAATGGTATAAATGATGTCATAATTAGATTTATCATATTTAATTTGAGACGTATAAGTAATATTATTATATTTACATATTTGTCTAATAATAGTAATAAATGAATTATAAGTGGATTTTTTCTCTAAATACTTACGTTTAGAGACATGATAATATGGAGTGCACTCAGTTAAAAATGCGGCAACGGTTTCATTAAAAATACCTTTTTTATATACATTATTATTAATAATATAACATTTATCTGTTTTAATAGCGATAGAATCAAGTAACTGAATTAATAAGTCATTAGGTACTTGATTTTTAAAAATTTGGGATGCTGACATAATATATATTATATGTATATATAATACATATAATAAATAAAATAACGCCCGCTGTAAATATTTACGGCTAAAGAAAATAAAAGTGTCAAAAAAAATAATTCGCTAAAGTAACAACAGTTATTTACAAATGATTTTGCATAAATTATTAGAGAACAATGCTAATTCAATCTCATCTTCATGAACATTATGAAAAATAGTGATATACTTGCAAATTAAAGGAACAATGTCATATTTTTGTTGTTCAGTGAACATATCGGTTGTTTTAGTAAACAGAAAAAAGTTGTCTAATATATCCATAACAGAGTAGCCCTTATCATAAATATTATAAAAAAGTAGAATGGCTTGATGTAATTTATTTTGTCGTAACAATTCAATATATTCGGTAAAAAGAAAGAAACTGATATTAGTGCAAATATTGTTGGCAAGTTCAAATGTAATGGGTAGATTAAGTAGTTTAAATTTCTCTAAATAGTTGATTAAAACTTTAGCAATATTATTAGAAACATTAAGAATAAATGTTTTGGCGTCTGTATCAATGGATATATTTTCAGCTACAATAATTTTATGCATAATAGTATTTAAATCGGAACGCTGTAATGGCTTAATTTTGATGATAATAAATCTGGATTGTAGGGATTCAATAACTTTTTGTGAGTTAGTGCAAGAAGAAATAAAGTGAACATTGTGGCTGTATTTGTCAAGGCAGTTTCTAAATACTTGTTGGCTTTGTTCGTTAATGAGGTCAATATCATCCAAAACAATGATTTTTTTTTTGCCGATAACAGAGGAGCATGTTTGGCAAAATGTTTTGACATCATTACGATAATAGTTGATGCCTTGTTCTTTGAGGCTATTAATATGTAGGATATTGTCTTGATATAGGTGGTACGGGATATCTTTATAATATTCTCTAATAGATGCATTAAGAAAGGATGTTTTGCCGCAACCGATGTCTCCGATAAATAAAACATTGAGGTTGTCAATGGTGATGAGTGTATTTAATATATCAACCATTTCTGCATCGGTTTCAAAATCTTTGAAATATCTGGGTTGGTATTTATTTAAAAAAAGTGGTGATTCCATATTTTTTTGTGGAGTTTCCATTAATATAATTATAAATATATACGTTAATAAGTATTTAAGTTTATCTTGAATAATATTAATAAAAATGAGCGAATCATTTTACAATGTATTAAATGTTCCAGAAACGGCAAGTCAGGAAGATATCAAAAAGGCATATAGAAAAATGTCAATGACTCATCATCCAGACAAAAATAATAATAGTCAGGAATCAACAGAGAAATTTCAAAAGATTAGCGAAGCATATGAAGTATTAGGAGATGTAGATAAGAAGAGAGAGTATGATATGATGCAAAATAATCCGTTTTTAAAGATGATGGGTGGAGGTAATCCGATGGCCCATATGGCACATATGAACCCGATGGCTCAAATGAACCCGATAGATGAATTATTTTCAAATTTATTTGGAATGCCATTTGTGCACATGGGAGTAAACCAAATGCCTGGACAAGGACATCCACAACAACAGCAAGGGTTTCCATTTGGACCAAATGTACGTGTGTTTCACAATGGCGTACAAATAAATCAGGGGCAAAACGGCGGACAACAATTTGGTCAAAAGCCAACCCCGATAGTTAAAAATGTGACAGTTCCAATAGATAAAATATTAACAGGGACAACAATTCCAGTAGATATAGAGAGATGGATAATGGAGAATGGCAACAAGGTATTTGAGAATGAAACGGTTTATGTGACAGTGCCAAAGGGGATTGATGAAGGTGAAATAATTGTTTTAAATGATAAGGGAAATATGATGGGGGATAACTGTAAAGGAGACATAAAGATTTTTATAAAGATAGAAAACAATACAGAATTTAAGAGAAGTGGATTAGATTTAGTTTTAGAAAAAACGATAACAATGAAGGATGCTTTGTGTGGTTTTGCATTTGAGTTAAAATACATAACAGGAAAGACCTATACAATAACAAATAATTCAGGAAATATAATAAGTCATGGGTATAAAAAATTAATTCCTGGTATGGGATTTGAGAGAGATGGTCACAGAGGAAATTTGATAATAGTTTTTGACGTAAAATTCCCGGAAAAGTTGACACCGGAAGCAATAGAGGCGTTAAAGGCGATAGATTTTTAATATTAAACTAATTTAAACTAATTTAAACATTATATGTAATAAATATTAGATATGATGAGACAAATGAGACAAATAATGCAAATAAATAAAAATATAACAAATAATATTATTCGTACATTTCATTTAGGTACAACAACAGATACGACAAATATTACAAAAAAATGTATAGATTGTAAACACTATGTATTGAATATAGCTGTAAATAATCATAATACAAAATTTTATGATTATGCCAATGCAACATGTTTAAAATTTAAAACAAAAAATATCAATACAAATCAAATGGAATACGCAAATGCATATATTAGTAGAAGCGAACGTATTTTATGTGGGTCAACTGGAAAGCATTTTTCTAAGAAATAACCAATAAAAAACAATTAAATACAATTAATTACAAAAAATAAATAATATAATATTGTTGTAAAACAACTTAAAGAGAATTTATATAAGTAATATGTAGATATAAATATAGTTATATTTGCAGCAGCGTGCTCCTTTAGCTTAGTGGTAGAGCATTCGCTTTGTAAGCGAAAGGTCTTGGGTTCAATCCCCAAAGGGAGCTATTATTATAATAATTATTTTTATAATACTTATTATATCTAATATTTTGTAAACTAATATTTATAGTTGTCTAATGATTTAATTTTATTGTATTCTCGTTGACATGTGTCACAGCACGTAACATATCTATCAACCAATAAATTGTCACAAATGCAACAAACAAGCGTTGAATAATCTGGTTCTTCTACTTCTTCTACTTCAACTTCTGTATCCATTTCTGCCGATTTCATTTCTGTAGCAGCCTCTGATGCAGCTTGGTCTTGTGCATATTCTTCGGTGGACGGCATGGTATAGTCGTATAAAGGTACTACGTTAAGTGCTACGTTAAGTGCTATCATATTCTCTGTCTCTGTCTCTGTATCGTCGTAAATTATTTGTCCCAAGTTGTTAGCAATATAATGATTAACATAATCAAATATACTATTACTATAAATATCATAATAACTATTGTTATTATATTCAACTTGCAATAAATTATCCGTGTTAAAAGCAGGAGCGTCGTTAGTTTCGGGATTCATTTTAATGTATTGTTTGATTTAATTATAATTTTCATATTATATAAAAACTTAGTTCAATTTTTTATATAAATCACAATTGTTTTCTCTCATTGTTACATTTATAAGTTTGAAATTTACAAATATTTTTCATGAATAAATTATTTATTATTGTTTAATAATTTATTCACTTCTTTGTATGTTAGTTTAATAAATGTTAAAAATGATTTTGTATCATTTTATCGTGAATTTCCCATACTTCATGATAATTTGTGACTTGTTCATATTTAATAATTGGACTATATGTAATTACTTTATATTTTCTACTATACTGACTACCAATCCATATTTCCCATATGTATCTATTTTCAGATACAATTGGTTCTGAACAATAATTTTTAACATATGAACTTCTACACCAAAAAAAATTAAAATATATAAAACCAGCTATATGAGGTATTGCACCGGCAACTTCTAATAATTTATTATTATCAAACTCATCAATATATTGTTTATAATTTTCAATTGTATATTTAAATAAACAATTACGTGTTGCATGTTGATTTGACATCATTCCTTTTGAATGAAAACATAATAATACTGTGTCTGTATCATCATCGTTTTGTGCTATCTCATATAGTGTTTTAATTCCAGGAAACTCATAAACATTATCTTTAAATACATTAATAATTGTTATTTTTGGATATTTATTTTTTAAAAATAATATTAAATTATTTAGTTCTATATCATCAGCAATAACACTCATGAAAATTTCATCAGCTTCATTATATAATGATGATTCTTTTAATTGTGATAATTGTTCTTCTACGATAGTTTCCCATTTATTTGGAATTAAATATGCAAAATAAACAATTTTAATTTTCATTATTATTATTATATCGCTATATTATTTCTAAGTTGATATTTTTTAAAATAATAATAAAAAATACTAATAAAAATAATATATTTTATTATATTATAAATGGGAAACGGTTCAGGAGCAGGTCGTCTAAGTTCACGTATTTTTACAAATTCATTTCCTGGTAAAAATTATCAAGTATATAGACCATATGATATCAGACAAATGGGTAATTCATTTTATGGATTAAGTAAGCCGCAATATGCGTCGCAAACATATCATCAGTTAGCAGCTTTAGGAACCGGTATAGGTGACAGAGGTAGCCGTTGGGATAGAGCAACTAATGCAAGACCGATTCAGTTTGTGCATCCAAATCAATTATAGATTATAAATACTTTTTGTCTCATATAACAATTTTAATAATGAAATAATAATAATATAATAATATAATAATATAATAATATAATAATATAATTACAATAACAACAACATTTTCTTTAATTGGTCAAGTTCATGGGAATCGTAATAACCATTTTGTTTATACTGTTCAGTAAAGTTAGTAATATGGAAATTAATGGTTGCCAGATTTTGATAACGGAAACGACAACTGTCAAAATGTAGTTGTTGATCTAACAATTCAGTCAAATCAAATATATAAATAACAAATATGGATTCTAAGTTAGCAGCTAATTCAGTAAGAATTTTATTGTTGCTAATATTAATTATATTTTTCAATAATGTAATTAATTGTTTTGCATAGTCACATAATTCAGGAGTGTCGCTTTTTACCGAAAGCAGATTTATAATATATGCAACATATGTCTGTTTTAATCCTGTGAGGTGCGCCATTATAGTTTAAATAATAATATTGTAATAATTATTTATAATATTTTTTTCAATTTTATTGCAACATTATAAATTGTACCACGTTAAATATTAAATTTAACGACAATAACAATTGTGTTTGCTCCTACTACTCCAGCAGGATAATTATATACACCTGTAATATTTGTTGTTACTACTGTATCTACTAAGAGAGTATTTACATAATTTAATCTTGTTATTGATAGCGGTGCATAATTAATAGTTACGTAAGAATCACCTGTGAATTTAATAACAGTATTAAAACCTGGTTCCGATGGTAAATACGTATATGTGCCAGTAACTGAGTATCTTGGAATACGTGGATAAGGATAATAACTTGCAGGGTTATTATTGGCAAGTCCTAAATGTGTATTAATTTTGGTGCAACCGCCACCGGTGAGACAAGAAGACGCCTTAATCATTTTAGCACGTCTATTGGCAATATTAGATGCCCCTACACCGGAACCGGAAGTATAAGTATTCCATAATGTAGTAGGTTTATTGCAAATGAGACCATACTTGGGATTTTTTCTGCCGCCGACCCCAGTGTTCTTTTTGTATAAAAAGCCGGGAAATTTAGAACCACCGAACCAAAGTTGTCCATAACTATTAGAACCGTTTCCTACTCCTTTGAAATATGACATATATATTATATATTATATATTATTTTCTACAACCTTTTCCACTTTTGAAAAAGTGGAGCAAAACCTACAACTGAGTCTCTACAGGTAAGCTTAATAGTTTGGCACAACCTTTTCAAAGGTTGTAAAGGTTGTAAACTTCATGGTTTGGCACAACCTTTTCAAAGGTTGTAAAAAGTGGATTAAGATATCTTTTTCGTAGGAATATCACTGGATACAATGTAAATAGAATTCTCCGTAATAATAATATATTCGCTTCCCGATTTATAAAACTTAGCAATAGCACTGGTATACTCCTCAGGTGACTTTACAAGCAATTTTTCACCAGACTCTCTCACACCAACGAGTGCCTTCTTATCCACCGAAGCAGTCCAATAATCCAACATAATAGGTTTGTCTTCAACAATAGATAGTTTAGCAGCATGTTGTAGTGTTACATCAGAAGGGAGACGATAACTTGAGTTACCTGTGGTAACAGAATGAGAATCAGATGAAGAACTAACAGCTACTTGTTTTTGGTCGGACATAGACATTATACTAAAATAAAATTATTGTCTTTAAATACTTATATTAATATATTAATATATTAATATTAATATATTAATATTATTATAAATATTATTATAAATATTATTAATATTATTAATATTATAATAAAAACTTGTGATATATAAATGAAAGAAAAAGAAGTGTCAAAGGATTTTTTGCAGTATACGCTGTATAATACAGAGAATTACAATAAAAACATCAATAACACATTGCAAGAAATATTACCAAATTTTATGAATATAATGACAGAATACATGAAATTTATATCGGAAAAAATAACTATGAAAAAGAAATCATATTATTTATTTATTGTGGAGCGTGGTATAGACACGCTAATTCATGTTTTTGAAATGATATTTTATTATACCAAAAATTTACCATTAACAATTTATCATACACAAAAGGCATACTATTTTTACATAGAATTTATTGAACAAATATCAGACGATAACATAACATTTTTGCAATTAAGTTCAAGAGATGCTGTATTATTTGTCTATAAAAAAACAATTTACGATTTAAATAACGAATATAAAAAGAATATGGTTAAAATAACTGAGTCCGAAGAAGAAGTAATTGAAATAATAAGACTATATACACAAATATATAAAAAAACAATTATATTTTTAATAAATCATAATGAATTTATATACGACAAAAAAAAGGAAAATATTAATTCTTTTTGTGAAAAAATGCAATTATTAAATAATAATTTAAATAAAGGAAAACTTAAGGCTAATTATATAAAATGTATAAACGAATTTATAGATTTATTAGTGCATAAACAAGTTAAAATAAATGATTTTTTTAATATTACAGAAGATTTTATAAGAAGGTTACAAACAAAGAAAAAAACAATTGAAGATACGGCTATTATTAATAAAATACACGAATTAAATACATGTATTGATGAAAACGAATTAGCCATGTTGACTGCCAACATTTTTAACTAATATTTGTCTCGTTAACAAGGACTAATTTAGTTTTATTTTTGGGCTTTGTTTCTCTTTTTTTACGAGGAGGTTTTGAAAGTTTGACATCAATAATAAATTCATTGTTATCAACAAGATCAACAGTAGAAGCAACAGTAGAAACTAAAGGAACCAAGGGAGTAACAACAATATCTACAGTAGGACCAGTAGTTTCTGGAAGTAATGTAATATTAATTGTTTTCCTGCGAATTTTCTTCTTCTTGTCTTTAAGCATAGTATGGTTAACGCCAAATACATTTTGACAAATATTATGAAACTCTGTTTTAAGTAACCCAGTCAGAAACTCGTAAATCACATAAAGCACTGGTTCTTCACACATTCCGACAATTAAAACACTGCCTGTCCTAAAAATCATAAATGACACTTCAGTAATATTCATATAATTTTCTTTATTTTCTGCATTAATTTGTATTCCAGTTTGCTCAATAATGTCATTATTAAAATGAAATTTACATTGAATTCCAGGATAAGAGCACGGGTCATAAATCGCATGTATCTTATACTTGTATTTAAGTAAATCATACAAGGCTTCTCTGTTAATATAAAATCCACAATTGAAATTTGAATTAATTAGCACAGTGTCGCTTGTTTGTTTATATGATAGCTGTGTGGAAACAAATGGCTGCAATATAGTGATAATATTATGCAATACAGTTTCAAACATTTCGTCACTTTGAACTCCAGGAATTTCTAATTTGCCAGTATTAAAAACCTTTATGTGAAATTCTCGGAATAAATCGTTCATTTTGATGCGAATAATCATAACAAAACAGTTATAAAATGCCTGTTTCTTTTTACCACGATAACTCATAATATCTTTTTTAGAAATGCCAACTGTAATTTTGCGTATATCCTTAAATTTAATGCGTCCCGCTGGATTTTCAATATGAGTCATGACAAATTCATCATAATATAATTCAGATTGCAGTTTTTCTTGTATAATATTTAATTCTTCAGGTGTTTTTGAATTAAATTTTATTTGTTTTTTAATAACTCCATTGGACGGAGTTGCGTATGGCATAACTGGTATATCCCAAAATATTTTCAAATCAACCGGATCAGTAAGGTATGCTATTTTGGATTTGGTAGATATGTAAATAGGAGTTGGTTCTGGTATTTCAAAGGAATCTTTCGTTTTTGAAGAAGCTACAAGACGAATGTCTCCATCGTATTCGCCATCAAAATCAGCATCAGCATCAGCGTCGCAATCAGCATATGACATGGTATTACTGCAGGTGCCGTTATTGCTATTAGATTCATTGGTTTCGGTTGTATCGGTATCGGTGTCATTATAACTATAACTATTAGATATAAACTTAGACCACTCGTCGTCAATATTATTTGCAGAAGCACTTAAAGCCATTTATATTATTGTAATAATATCTTTATATTCTTTGTTATATTCTTTATATAATATTTTTTATAACAAATAAATTTCAATTATTTTCTTATAATATAGAAATAACAATAATATGAATAATACGAAGAATATGAATAATTGCAAAAAACAACCGATATACGAAAAAAGTAGTATAATCAAAATTTCCCCAAGTTCCCCGACAAACAAATTAGAGAATCAATATAGTTTAAATGAAAATGTGTTTGATCCATCCAAGTGTTCACCTCCAAATGAGTTTTTATTAAAGTTAAAATTAAGAATGGACATTTACAACTCTTTTATTAAGGATGAAATTCGTAAGAGCGAATAGTTAACATAGTAAGTATTGTTACAATCCTCAAAATGTAAAATATTTTCAATAAAATAATAAAAATCGTTATTATTATTGATATCGTTTGTTTTGTTACGTATGATATAATTTAAAAAATCCTTAATGATATTTTTTTTATCAATATTATATTTAATGCTAATATTATTGACATGACTAATAAGAGTGGGTAAAATTGGTTTTTTCTGAATAAGTGTATATAAATTATCCCAAACATCTTTATCAATTATATTAAAATCATCAATATTATTGTTCTGGTTAGACTGCATAAAATTAATCATGCTTCTGATATCGGATTTATATAATTGTTGGATAAGATAAATAGATTTGTCATTTAGCTTTAAATTTTCTGATTTAGAAATATGCATTAAAAACTTAAATATTTCAGGTTCAGGCAATTGATTAAATCGCAATCTTAGAAATTCATTTTGCAGACCTTCATCAATGCGGCTAATGTAATTACAAATGAGACAAAACCGAACATTATTAGAGTAATTTTGTAACAAATAACGTAATGCTTGTTGTGCATTTTTTGTCATATAATCAACTTCATCAAGGATAACAAATTTCATTCCATGATTAAAAAGAGTATTAGAATTAACAAATTGATTAATTTGGTTACGTATAATGTCAATACCTCTCTCATCGGAAGCATTTAAATGAATCATTAGTCCTTTATTTTTTTGTCCTATTTTTTCTTGATATGCATTAACTAAATTAATAATAGTCGTCGTTTTTCCAGTTCCAGGGGGACCAAAAAATAACAAATTAGGAAAGTAAGATGTATCAATGATATTTTGAAGAATGTTTTTATTTAAGGGGTCTAATACGATATCATCAAACTTGGATGGTCTGAATTTTTCACACCAAGGAATACTTGCCATAGATTAATATTAAGTATTATATTATGTTTAATATAAAATAAAACAATAAATAAACACTTTATAAAAATATAAACATAGTTTATGTTAAAAATACAAATGGACAAAAATACTGAAAATAATAAAAGAAATAACAATAATAATAAAATGAAAGCGTCTTATTTAGAGATTATATTAGGTTGTATGTATAGCGGAAAAACGTCCAAATTAGTTGAAATATATAAACAATGTCAGTTCTGTAACATACCAGTAGCTGTAATAAATCATTCTATTGATAAACGGTATGATGACAATTTATTATCAACTCATGATAAGGTTATGATTCCCTGTATACAAACTAATAAATTAATTGATGTATGGTATTATAATGATATAAACAATGATGATACTACTCACTTAAAATTTTTAGATGATAGCATAAAATTGATTAATTCGGATGTAATATTAATCAATGAAGGACAGTTTTTTGATGATTTGTATCCCGCTGTAAAACATATGTTGCAGCATGGGAAACAAATTTATATAGGTGGTTTAGACGGTGATTTTGAGAGAAAACGGTTTGGTCAAATTTTGGATTTAATACCTTTATGTGATAAGGTAACAAAATTAACATCATTATGTAGTTTATGCAAAAATGGTACCCCAGGTATTTTTTCAAAGCGTATAACTTCTGAAAAAGAGCAGACTGTTGTTGGAAGCGATAATTATATTCCGGTTTGCAGACATTGTTATGAATATGATGATTCAAATAAATAATAAATCTATAAATAAAAATCTATAAATAAAAAATCCAATAAGTAATTTATATTTATTCAAAAAAAATTGAAATAAATATAAACGATAAACAATACAACAAATATACAAACTAAACAACAAATTAATTATAATGAATCAGAAAAATACCGTTACTCAAAAAAAGCCATCGGTTGGCGTTCCCCATTTCAAAACCAAATGCAAGGAGGTTAGAAATAGTGGATACGATACTGAAAAATGTCTTGGGGATTTAATAGACTATCCAATTGTTCATGCAACAACCATATTAATAAATATTCGTCCTAATGCAGAACGAAATGGGATACATATGATTCATATTTCAGACGATTGTCCTCGTGGTTTTGAACAGATTGACTGTAGTAATGAAGACAGTCCGCTAAATATGGGACATATTCGTGTAGGACACGCAGACGACAGTGAGACATCCGAATTTGGCCAAGGTATGAAAAATGCGTTTATCAATTTATGCGAATCGGTTGAGATAAAAACGCATGCAATTTCCGAACGTGGAACCACATTTAAAAAAGTAGAGTTTGATTTCATCACTATGATGTTAACTCCTGAAGCCGAATTAAGTTACGAACCAGAAACAATGGAAGATATTAGTGAGACAACGTTTACAAATCACAATACACGTGTATTAGGTAGAAACGGTTCAGATATTAAGTTGACAAATATTAGAAATGGTTCAGACAACTGTTTTGATGATTTTGACGAATTTATAAAAAGAGTAATGAATTACATTAGTTTAACGTATTCCGATTATTTAAAGCCAGGAATTATACGTGAAGCACCGGTAACCATTAGAGTAAATGACATGCAAGTTGAACCATTGCCAGATTATTTTGAAGACGAAACTTGTCAAAAGCGTTTAATTCACCACGAAATACAGGTTTTATTGAAAGGAAATGACAATCAAATAGATAAAATATTAGTTTCCAGACAAAATCTGAAAAAAGTGTCTCATTTTGTATATGATTCAACTAAAAAAGATGAGACAAAATTAGAAGCAGTTACGTTTGATGTATTTGATGATATTATGCGTAAAAATATAAATATGCAGTCACAATGGAAACAAATGACATTCAACTCAACTTCAATTTACGGAACCCAATATCATTATAAGGATTGTGAATTGCCTAACAATAGGATTAGAATTAAACGACGTGGAAGAAATCATGGCGATATTGAGCAGATGACAAGAAAATATGGAGACGGTTATTCAAATCATATTTATAACGAATTAACATATGATGCAAAACAATTAAATAAGTTTGTTGGAATAGCAGTGCATAAGGGGGTCAATTCGGGGAAACGAAATCCATTGATATCCATAATCCACGAATTACAAAAGTTCACTATAAGTAAACTAAAAAGCGACAAGTTAAATGAATTAAGTTCAGATGATGATGGAAGTGAACCAAAAATTGTAGTTAAACCTAAAAAGCCAAGAAACCCAAAGGGTAAAAAACCGATTGTTTCCGAAGCGGTAACAGATATAGTAACAACTGGTTCCGAATCGGTAACAGATATGGTAGGAGTTGGGTTAACAGATGTGGTAGGAGTTGGGTTAACAGATGTGGTAGGAGTTGGGTTAACAGATGTGGTAGGAGTTGGGTTAACAGATGTGGTAGGAGTTGGGTTAACAGATGTGGTAGGAGTTGGGTTAACGGATGTGGTAGGAGTTGGGTTAACGGATGTGGTAACTGATGTGGTAACTGGTTCCGAAGCGGTAACAGATGTGGTAACTGATGTGGTAGGAGTTGTATCAAACAGTTCCGAAGAAGAAGAAGTATACGAAGAAACGGTTTGGTCAACAGTTGGTTCCGAAGAAGTAACAACGAGAACGGAAGACCCCAGCAATATACATACACTTAACGATACACTTAACGAGTGTATAAGTATGCAATATAATTCATGGGATGAATTTTGGGAAAGAAATAATGCAAACATAATTAAATGGATGCAGAGTAATAATCATATGTAATAAATAATCAGAATCACATATAATTAACTAATTTAATAAATATTTATTTTTTTGTTCTTTTAAGCAATGGTCAATACAAAATGTAATTATAGATTTTGATACAATACAAGCATATTCATAATTTATGCTTCTGTATGAATAATAATAATTAGCATATATCATAAGGCCTATAATGGATGTATAATAATTAAAGTAATAATCGTAATATGAAATATTATGAATATAATAACATTTGTTATTTTTATTTTTATTATAAGGCAACAGTTCATCTAAATTTGAAGTAATTAACATTCCATATATTAAAATAATAACAAATAATCTCTCATAAAATAATATGTTTATAAATAAATTATTGAATACAAAATTAGATATAATTACTGGGGTTGAAGTTAATAACATATAAAATGCAATAAAACTTTTTATTTTTATATCTTTTTTATGCATTAAAGAGACAATATCTGAAACACGGTGTTTAATTATAATATTTGTCTCTTTACTACTACTAAGAGATGGCGAGTCCACCAGTGAATCAAGTGTAACAATTTGGTCATTTAAATTATCATTTTGCATTTATTATATATTATCTATAATTTATTAAACAAATATATTTAAATTATATTTATATATATTTTGAAAAATAAAGAGAGAAAAGATATATTAAAACAATTTAAATTGACTGTGATATAAATAATATAACAAACAAACAATGGCTGACAAAGATATAGTAAAGGCAAAGCGTGGTCGTAAATCAAAAAAGGAATTAATGGCTTCCTTAGGAGTTGTTGTAGATAATCCTACGCTGGTCAGCCCACAGCTAAAACCAGAACATGCCGAAGAACCAATTGTAACTCAAGCGAATCAAACGAATCAAAATATTAGTCTAACCGTTGAAGACATTGAAGCTGATTCTATAGAAGATATTGATACCGAAACCGTAGAACCAAAACAAGCTCTAAAAAAACGTGGTAGGAAACCAAAAGGAGGTAAAATAATCCAACAGGTTATTGCGATTGAAAGCCAAAAAAGCGACAAGCCCAATGTTATTCTACATTTAAAATGTTCCATGAAAGATTTGCAAATTGTGACAAAGTCTGGTTCTGGTTCAGCAAGTATTGAACCATATACATTTAATTCAAAAAATAATTTGTGTTATGATATAATCGGTGGAGAGAATATCACTAAAGTAAATACCAATTCTACAAATTTAATGAATTCAATGAATTCTATTTATAACGAAAATAAATCATCAGTTAATGATTTATATGACAATAACGAATATGAATATGAAGAAACAAGTAAAGAAGGCGGAATTAAAGATATATGGAAAAAATTAAAACAGCTTGAGCACGATTTACATGTCAATAATGTAAATAATAAAAAATCGGCATGTTTTTGGGACACGTGTGAATTTGATAACCCGCCAGTTTATATACCCAAACATTATATCAACGGAACATATAATGTATATGGTTGTTTCTGTTGTCCGGAATGTGCTGTAGCATATTTAATGAATGAAAATATTGATAGCTCGGCTAAGTTTGAAAGGTATCACCTATTAAATCATATTTATTCCAAAATATACGATTATACGAAAAATGTTAAACCATCTCCTAATCCATATTATATGCTTGATAAATATTACGGTAATTTAACAATTCAAGAATACAGATCGCTACTTAGAAACGAAAGACTGTTTTTAATTGTGGATAAACCTTTGACACGAATCTTACCCGAATTACACGATGATAATGATGATTTCATATTAAATAATAAAATTATTCCTTCAAATAATAATTATCAACTAAAATCCCGTATGCAACGGAAAAAGCCGTCAAAAAACTCAATAGTAAATGAAAAATTTGGCGGCACACATGTAGTCACTGTAAATCAGACACAGACACAGTTTTTAGATGAACAATAAAAGGGGGAGCCTACGACGCAGACCAGAGACCACGGAATAAATGTGTTACCAGATTTCATTTAGTTCCCGAGCATAATACATGCCATCAGTGCGTTTAATGTCAAATATTTGCGCAAAACGTTTGGAACGCATTAAAACACAGTTGACCCTATATTTAGACATACTGTGTGGGTCGGTTAGCATTAACGTGTTAATTTGTCTCGGCTTTACCAATGCTCTCCACTGCTTGGCATAATTATAATACAAATCCTTAAAATATGCGTTTTGATGCTCGCCAAAAATATTATTGTCAATTAAATATGATTCAAGTGTATCTTCAACTATATTTAATGCAGAGATGTCCGCAATATTTTCATCTAATGTTGTATGCCCATCTAATTTAATACCATCGGGTTTAGCTAATGCTTCATAATGCTCAACCACGTCATTTTGCAAGCGTTTATAATGTATACTATCTTCCTTTGTCCACCAATAATTTAGTGTACCGGTTTCATCAAATAAACAACCTTCTGTATCAAAACCATGCACCATTTCATGTGCAATTATAAACCCGATAAAAGCTAAATTGTATGATATATTTTTTGTTACATCTACAAATGGCTTTTGCAGTATTGCATTCGGTAAAATAAATTCGTTTTTCACATTATTGTAGAATGCGTTTACATTGTAAACATTCATTTCATCATTATTTAACCAAAATGTCTCGTCTGGAACGGGTTTATGCAGTTGTTTATTATAACTGTTGTATAACCAATGTAGGTATTTTACGTTATTGCCTAAGGCGTCATCCGGTGCAAAATTACAATCAGGGTCTTCTGGCCATTTGTCTCTATAACCAATTGCACAAATTAATTTATCTAATTTAATTAATGCACGTTCTTTTGTTGGCTGACTTAACCATGTGTTTTTGGTAATTCGTGATTTAAATGTCTTTTTGATTTTTTCAATCAAATCTGTAGCATAATTTATTTCGTCTGTATTTTTATAATACTTAATATATGTCTGACTGACAGTAGAACTCATTATTGTAGTAATGTTTAATGTAGCAATCATATCAATATGTTTTTCTTTTTGTCTCGTTTTATTTAATTTAAGTGTAAAAAAATCAAAAACAAATTTATGCAATGTGGAATGAAACATTGAGACATACATTAATAATTTAAATACCCAATATGAATTCCATTTATTAGTTGTCCATTCTTTTTTCATTAATGTAAATGCATGTTTTATGAATTCTGGATTTGATAGATTTATTTGTGTTATATTTTGGATACCGAATTCTTTGAGAAATTGTTCTGCGTCACAATTATAAGCACTTTTTACTTTTTTTATATCAAATTTATTGTATGTTTTAATGTATGATTCTGATTCACTTATTAAATACATATGCTTTGCTAATTCCATCTCAATGTCAAATACATCGTCTGCGTTATAACAGTGATTTTCACCAAAAAATAAATTAAATAATAGATTTATAAACTCTTTAAAATATTCTCTTGTTTTATTATATGCTTTATCATGTTTGAAATACATTTCTTTGATAACAAACGATAATCCACTTTCATTAATAGTTGCAATATATCCTTTGGGTTTTTTTATATCATGAACAATAGTCAGATTTATTGGTGTTGAAACGCCATTGTATATCATCCATTTTAAAAATGGATATAAATTATCATCATGTTTTCTAAATTCATTCATTTGCTTAATGTATAAATATGTTTGGTTTTCAACTAATGCATTATTCCAACTTGTTATTGCTGTGTATAATGTTTTGCATCGTTTTGCATTAGGAGTATTTGTATTTTTATTTAATAAATGTTTTTTGACGCAAAACAACAATTCATTATCCACCTTTTTTTGTAAAATAGTGAATAAGCTTTTATATAATGTATCTTTTGAAATATATGTATTGGTAACCCATGCATTATTAACATAATAATAATAATTATTTTTTAGCGTATTTGATTTTCTTTTTCTTTTTCTCGTTTTAATAGTTTTATTTTTATTTGTTTTATTTTTATTTGTTTTATTTTTATTTGTTTTATTTTTATTTGTTTTATTTTTATTTGTTTTATTTTTATTTGTTTTATTTTTATTTGTTTTATTATGGTTTATTTGTTTTAAATGTTCCATATATTATTTATATAATGTATATATAATATATTATTACTTTTTATCCTTCTCTCTCTCTCGCTCTTCTGATTCATTCAGGTTTGTCATGACTTGCTCAATATTTATCGGATTTTGTTCCCGGTATTGTTTCATATTTGAATCCAAATTATATCTAATTTGTTTATAGATTTCTTGATTTATTGAACTAATTCTTGGACTAACCTTTTTCTCTGGAATACCCATATAATTTTTTATTACCTTCATATAATCATAATTAAAATCCTTTAGTTTTTCAAGAGCAAAAGTTTCATCATAATTAGTTTGTGTCATAATTATATTTACATGTTTATTTATAACTTCATCACTTAAATAATCGTTAGGCATTGTAGTCATAGTTTTGTATATATATTAAATTAAATATTTTTTAAATCATATTAAACGCATTGTATTATTATATATTATATTATAACAATCATACAAAATGACATATCAATCCCAATTAGATAAATTAATGCAAATGGCTACGATTGAGCAACTTAAGGATTTAATGCGGCAATTTAATAATAACATTTCCGAATCGGAAAAAGAAAAAGAAAAATCTTTTTCTAATCAAGAAATATTATCATTGCCTATTGTTCAAAAAGTTGTATTTGCATATGAAGAAGAATTAAAGGCTGCTAAAAATCATTTAAATCAAGGTCATCAACATTGTAGTTGTCATGATAACAATAAAATTTTTAATCGTCTTGATGAACAACATAAATTATTTACTGATATGTTTTTTAAAATGGAAGATAAAATGAATGAACTAAGTAATGATATTCATAAATTAAATATTATTCTAAATGTTTCTAATCAATCTTCTCATTTTGTAGCTACAGAACCAGTTATTTCTGATCATGATGTTGATTCTGAACCGTTTGTAGCTGATGCTTCTCAAGCGATTGATGCCGATGAGCATGTTGCTGCTGTTTCTGAATCAATTGTTGCAGATGAGCATGTTGTTGTTGAGCATGTTAATATTAAGTTAGAAATTCAAGAAATTGTTGATAATAATTTAAATCAACATATTGATGAACACGAATATATTATTGTAGAAAATAATTTTGACATATTAGAAGATGATGAATCCGTTATTTCGGAAGAAGTAGAGGCAGAAGATCAAGGAGAAACAGATGATGAGGAAGCAGATGATGAGGAAGCAGATGATGAGGAAGCAGATGAAGAAGTTGATGAAGAAGTTGATGATGAAGAGGAAGCAGATGATGAGGAAACAGTAGAAGCTGATGAATTAGTAGAAACAGATGTTGAAGCAGCTGAGGCAGTAGAAGAAACAGATGAAGAAGCAGTAGAAGAAACAGATGAAGAAGTTGCAACAGATGATGCTGAATTAGTAGGCGATGAAGAAGTTGCAACAGATGATGCGGAAGATGAAGAGGTATTTGAAATTGAAATTGACGACGTAACATATTTTGCAACAGATGAAGAAAACGGAATTTTATATGAAGTAACAAAAACTGGCGAAGTTGGAAAAAAGGTAGGAATTATTAAAGACGGAGAGCCAATTTTTTCATAATAAAAATAAATTAAACAAACAAAATTAAATTATACTATAATATAGTATAAACAATGTTAGGATTGTGTGCACCAGCATTAATTTATGTTATTTTTGTAGTTATTCAAATAATAATGGATACATTTTATGGATTATATAATACAGCCTTATTTAAATTTATTGTTATGATAATTTTTACACTTATTTTAAATGCATTTTGTAATGCAGGTATGAGTATTATTTCTTGGATAATCGTTTTTATACCATTTATTTTTATGACTACCATAGTTTCAATACTTTTATATCTTTTTGGATTAGATGTAGCAACAGGACTAAAACATAAAATACAAGATAAAATACATGATAAAATACATGATAAAAAAGGAGGTAATTTAATTTATTCAACCGATCATCACGGTAATCAAGATCATAATGGTAATTTAATTTATTCAAGCAATAATAATCCTAATTTATTATCTTCAATGTATATGGATACATCATATTCAGAAAGTCCAGCATCATTTGATGAACTATAAATAATTTATTTTATATTAAATAAACTATTTAAAAATTAGCGTAGTAATAATAATAATGTTAAGAATAATATTAAGCATATTTTTTGAACTATTGTTTTCAGTAAGTTGCATTTATTTTTTTGCAAATTTAACACCTGAAAAAACAATTCAATTAAGAAATTATTGTTATAATTTAATGTATAATTTATCATATAATATTATTTATGTATTTAGTGTATGTCAAATAAAGTATAATAAATTAACTACATCTCTGATAAAATATTTACATGATGAACAAGTTATTTATCAGGTTTATAGTGATGAATTTGATGATAATGACATAATTACAATTACATTTTTCAACAATGCAACTCAAATTAAGGAAACTGTATGTTTTAATTCAAAAAGAGAATTAAATAATTTATTTATTAAGGATAATGAACCTATAAATTATAATTTACTAATAATGTCAATACCTCCTAAAAATACAGAACAAATATTTGTTACAAGTGATAGTGTTTATGTTACAAATGATAATGATAATAAACAAAAGAATAAGGTAATGATATCATCATTATATACTACAAATATGATTGATTTTAATCGTTCTTATACGTATGAAGAATCGTCATTTAAATTTATATCAATTAATTTAACATATAATAATAAAACATATCCTATTTATTTGAAAAATGCAGAATATAATTATTACATTGTTAACAATGTAATTGATAAAGTATTTTTCCAGTATTATTTAGTGAATATATTAAAAGTTGTTTTGCTTGAACAATTGAATGACTTTAGCTATATATTAGAAATTATGGATCATAATGTAAATATGTTTTCATTAAACGAAACACAATACATCATATTTAAAAAGGATGATTATTCTGTTCTTCAAATAGAACCAATGAGAGAAATAGTAATTGAATCAACCGTGGAAACAGTGGAAACAGTGGAAACAACGGAAACTACAGTGGAACCAACAATGGAACCAACAGTGGAAACTACTGTGGAACCAGTGGAAACAGTGGAAACAACGGAAACTACAGTGGAACCAACAATGGAACCAACAGTGGAAACAGTGGAAACAGTGGAACCAGTGGAAACTACTGTAGAAACAGTGGAAACAGTGGAAACAGTGGAAACAGTGGAAACTACTGTAGAAACAGTGGAAACTACTGTGGAACCAGTGGAAACAGTGGAAACAGTGGAAACAGTGGAACCAACTATAAAGGTAACGGTGGAAACAGAAATTAAATAAAATAACAAAAATAAATATAATTTAAAACATTAATAAACTAATTTAAAAAAAATTGAAGTAATATAAATATAATGGCGACTCCTCAAACAAAAATATCAATGAGTTCTCAAAGTAAACAAACCAGCAATAATATTTCTTCAAATAATACACATTCTTTGAAGAATACCTGGGTATTATGGGGTCATTTACCTCATGACTCAGATTGGAGTCTAAAAAGTTATAAAATTATAGCAAAATTTTCATTAATTGAAGACGCCGTTGCAATCACAGAAATACTACCGGAAGCTTTGATTAAAAATTGTATGTTATTTGTTATGAGAGAAGGTATCGCACCAATGTGGGAAGATGTTCAAAATAGAAATGGGGGTAGCTTTTCATATAAAGTTTCAAATAAAAATGTAACAGATGTATGGAAGGACCTAACATATGTGCTTGTAGGTGAGACTATTAGTGCAAACTCAGGGTTTACAAATAGTGTTACTGGTATTACTATTTCCCCAAAGAAAAATTTCTGTATTATTAAAATTTGGTTAACAAGTTGCGAAAACCAAAATCCCGCTTTGGTCACGCAAGAATTAACTGGAATAAGTTCACAAGGATGTTTATTTAATAAACATGATAAACATGCTGATTTTAAAATTTAATAAATCCTTAAATTAATTAAATAATAAGTTTATATTAAATTTTTTATATAAAATAAAAATTTAATAGTTAATATTAAAAAATAAATTAAAGATAATACATGTTATAAATTAATATCATATAATGAAATATCCATTTGTTTTATTTTATCGTGACGATTCAAATGCTTTTATTGACGATTTTTTTCATAAGAATAATAAGCTATTGCAATGCACAATGCATATTATTAATAAAAAGGAAAAAATAAATAAAATATATAATACTAATTATCAGTTATTAGTAATTTTTGATAAAGACAAGTCAAATATAACGCCACAAAATATAAAACAAGAGTATAATATTTCAAAAACAGTATTATTACGTACAATACTAATAAATGAAATACAAAGTGTTGAAAGTTTTAATCAGTATATCAACGAAAAATATATATATATTTGCGGATTACCGAGAGTTTCCACAAGACCCGTTTTTTCTATTTTCACATCTACATTTAATTCATACGACAAAATAATACGAGCATTTAATAGCTTAAAATCACAAACTCTTACTGATTGGGAATGGGTAATTATGGATGATTCGCCAGACGATAAACATTTCATGTTTTTAAGAAAATTAATGGCTACAGATAATCGTGTAAGGTTGTATAGACGTTCAGAAAATAATGGTTGTATTGGAAATGTTAAAAACGAAGCAGTGTCTTTATGTAGAGGCGAATATGTGTTAGAGTTGGATCACGATGACGAAATATTGCCATTTGTTTTAGGTGAATCGGCTGCTCTGTTTTTTAAAAATGAGGAAATAGGATTTATTTACATGGATTTTACAAATATATACGAAAACGGTAACAATTATACATACGGAGATTTTATATGCAAAGGATATGGGTCATATTATTGTCAAAAATATAACGACAAATGGGTTTATGTTTATAATACACCAAATATAAATAACATTACATTGTCTCATTTAGTATGTTGTCCAAATCATCCAAGGATATGGAGAAGAGATTTATTATTAAATATTGGAAATTATTGCGAGTATTTGCCGATTTGTGATGATTACGAAATATTGTTAAGAACTGCAATAAATACAAAAATTGCAAAGTTTCCAAAGCTGGGATATATTCAGTACATGAATGAATCAAATAATAATTTTTCTCTAATACGCAATGAAGAGATTAACCGAATTGGGCCGAATTTTATTAGTCCAATTTATTATGATAACTTTAAAATTCATGAAAAAATGAAAGAGCTTAATGCATATGAAGATGAGAAATATTTAGAAGGATGTGAACAAATATGGAGACGAGATACAGAAACATATACTCATAAATATTGTAATTTATTGGTTAATAACGATTATAAGAGACAAATTTGTATAATAGGATTGAATGGGCTAATTAAAAACATTGATGAAATAAATGAACTGTATAAAGATAGAGAAAATGATTTTTTCATATTAGAAAATAAATGTTCTATTGAATATTTATGTAAAAAAATAGACTCATATGAATTTGGTAGAATGAAATGTTACGCTTTACTTGATGTTAGCGATGATTTGTTAATCAACTATTTCAAAGTAACCTATTGTTCTTCAGAGAATCCAATTATTTTTAAAAATGATGTAACCCATTTAGCTTATAATACAAAATTCAATGAACGACATGAAATCATTAATTCACTAACGAATCCAAATCAAAAATATTTAGAAATAGGTGTTGAATATGGATATACCTATAAAAATACACATTTTAGCAATAAAGTAGGAGTAGACCCTGACCCTAAATGTGAACAACCTGGTCTTCAAAAATATACTTCAGATGATTTTTTTAAACAATGCTCAAATAATACAACTTATGATGTTGTCTTTATTGACGGGATGCATCATGCGGAAAATGTATTAAAAGATCTAAATAACAGTATATCAAGATTGAATAAAAATGGATGTATATTTATTGATGACATAATACCGTTAAATTATAACGAACAACTGAAAATACCAAGGAAACATCATTATGAAAATGGGGTTCTAAAGTATGGCGAAGAATGGACGGGTGATGTATGGAAAGTTATTTATTATTTATTGCTGAACTTTAGGAAGAATATAAATATTGGATATTATTATAATATTAACTATAGGGGTGTTTTACATTTAACAATTAAGGAAAAGTTTACGATTTTAGAAACAGACATTGACGAAATAAATGGATATGATTATTTCAGTTGTTTTAGTCACTACTTGAATCTACTTTCTCCTGAAAATTAAATTATTAACAATCCAAATATTTTATTTAATTGAATAATTAATTAAATAAATAATAAAAACAAATAGTTAAAAGTAATAAATATTATTATTATTATTAACTAATGGAATTGATAATAACAGAGAAACCACCATCAGTTTGTTTAAATATGATTGTTAAAAATGAGAGTCATATAATTATTGAAACGCTTGAAATGTTATGTAAAAAAATATTATTTAGTTATTGGGTTATATGTGATACGGGTTCTACCGATAACACATGTGAACTGATTACAACATTTTTTAAAGAAAACAACATCCCAGGTGAACTCCATATTCACGAGTGGACTAATTTTGCACATAATAGAACATTGGCACTAAATGAAGCATTCGGTAAAACTGATTTATTATTTGTATTTGATGCAGACGATGAATTGCATGGTGATTTTAATATTCCTGCAACAGTTGATGCAGATGGATATTTTTTACATTTCGGTGATTCCCAAGGTATTTCATACAGTAGAATTTTACTTGTAAATAATAGAATCCGATGGGAATATCAATCAGTGATACATGAGTATATTAATTGTTTAAAACCAAATCCTGTTTTAAAACATATTAATAGTGAATATTATGTTGTGTCTGGACGGCGAGGTAGCAGAAGTCAAGACCCAAATAAATACTTAAAGGATGCAAAGGTTCTTGAAGAAGCACATGCAGTAGCCCTTAAAGCAGATGATAAATTATATTTACGATATGCATTTTACTGTGCAAACAGTTATAAAGACGCCGGTAAACATGAAGAAGCCATTAAATGGTATAAAATAACACTTGGACAGGAAAATTGGGTTCAAGAAAAATATAATTGTTGTTTAAGTCTATATGACTGTTATAATTCATTGTCTAAACAACAGGAAGGATTTTTTTATTTAGTTGAATCATTTAAATATGACACCGAAAGAGTAGATGCGTTATATCATTTAATTGTTCATTATTGCTGTAATAATTTAAATAATGTTGCATATAATTATTATAGAATTTGCAAAAAATTTTATGAAAATAGTTATTTAAATGCTAATATGATTGATAAATTATTTATTAATATAGAGATATATAATTTGAAATTACCGTATTACATGATTATTGTTTCTGACCGTGTTTCAGGTGAATATCCTGAAGCTGCTAATACAATTGCAAAAATGTATGAAATCATATTTACAAAAAAATATGATACACAAGACTCATTTTATATAGGAAATATGCTTTATAATTTAACAATATTTATTGATTTATGTATTAGAGAAATTACAAACTTTATGGATTTATTTCAAAAATATATAGACTTTTTGGTTAATAATAAGTATCCGTTACATAAACATGATTTTTTATCATCATTTGAAAAACATGGTTTAAAATTGCCAGTTAATCCTTTAAAAATAGGTGTGCCTGTAAAAACATCATTTTCACAAGAAGAATGTATAAAAAGCAAACGAATATTATTTTACACAGGGTATTCAAATATTAATTGGAATTATTCATATAGTATAAATCATGCACTTGGGGGTTCAGAAACAGCTGTAGCATATCTATCAAAGGCATTCCCGAGTGATTATGAAATTTATATTGGCGGCAGTGTTGCAGAAGAAAAATATGATAATATAACCTACATAACTATTGATACAATGCATAAAATTTTACATACAATGCCATTTCATACTGTAATCGTTTCCAGATATATTGCATTTTATGAAATGTTTCCAAATGTTTCTTTTTACAACTCATTTATTTGGGGACATGATGTTTTATTATATCCATATGGGTGCGGAATAAACGAATATGATATTTTAAAAAAATGGTCTCATAAAATAAATGGCTGTGTATGTCAAACCGAATGGCATGCTAACTTATTTAAATCGCAATATCCTGAGTTAAATGATAAAATGTTTAATATAAATAATGGTCTTATAATAGACTTATTTAAATATAAATCAAAAAAGGTGCAAAATAGATTTATGTATTCTTCTTGCTCAGAACGTGGATTATCCAGATTATTACAATTGTGGCCAGACATACTTGAAAAAATTCCTGATGCTGAATTAATGATTTCATCTTATAATCCGTTTCCGCAAAATGAAGATGAAATACGAATGCTAAACATTATTAATAAATATTCATCCAGTATTAAACATCTTGGTTGTTTAAGTCGTGATAAGTTATATGAAGTAATGGCTACAGCAGAATATTGGATGTATACCAGTTATTTTCCAGAAACTTCTTGTATAACCGCAATGGAATTATTAACAAGCGAAGTAATTTGTCTATATTACCCAGTTGCGGGTTTAGTTAATACAATTGGAGACTATGGTATTCAAATTTCTGAAGGAAATGAAATAAGCAAATTATTAGATTTAACAAATAGTAAAAAGAATGAGTTAAAAATAAGAGGTAGAGAATATGGTTTATCGTGTAGTTGGGAAAATAGGGCAAACGAATGGTGTAAATTAATGTTTGATGGCGAACAACTACAAATAAAAAATAAAAATAATATCAAGATTGTTAATCTAAAAAAGAGAGAAGACCGAAAACAAAATATGATTCAACAATTTGAGAGAGAGAATATTACAAATTACGAGTTTATTGAAGCCGTAGATGGTCCTACTTTAAAAGAAACTGAAGAACTACGACTACTTTTTGATGGCAATAATTTTAATTATCGTAAAGGTATTATGGGTTGTGCATTAAGTCATTTAAATATTTACAATAAATTAATTAATGACGCTGATAACGATTACTATGTTGTTTTAGAAGATGATGTAGACTTATATAGTAACTTTAAAGACAATTTAGATAAAATAACTGCTGAATTTGTGAAACAAGGTATAGAACATTTAGCGTTAGCTCTTTCTCTATCTAATAATGAAACTGACATTCCATTAATGTCATCAGATAATAATAATGAAATACAATTTTTTGAAAAGAATGTGTATAAATTATGGAACATTACATTTGCATATATTATTAGTAAAACTGCTGCTCAAAAGATTATAAATTTTACAAATAACTGTTCCATTAAATGTGCTTGCGATAATCCTCAAGCATATGGAGAAGTTATTAAATATCATTATCCAAATATTTTTATAGTAAAACATCCAAACATTGAAATTGTTGGGTCAGATATAAATAGTAATGCGGATTGTTTACTTTTTTCTAATATTACAACAACAAATAAGAAACATTTAAAAATTGCATATTGTGATTGGTGGTATGAAGAATATTGTGGTGGATTTTTTGATTTAAACAATAATTTTATTACAGATATTTTAAGAAAATATGGAAATATTGATGATTTAATAGTAGTTCAACCGCATGAAAGTCCTGATTTATTACTTTATAGTATTTTTGGTAATGAACATTTAAAATATACAAACGTTAGGAGGATTTTCTTCTCTGGTGAGCCTTTTGGTATAAGGGTGGAAGCAAATTTTAATTTAACATTTGATAGAAATAGCGATAAAAATACTCGGGTTCCGCTATGGTTGGGATATTTGAATGATTATTTGTTAGAAGAATGTCATCGTAGAAAAAATGGTATTATAAATGTCCCTAAGAGAGAAAACTTTTGTTCTTTTATTTCTAATGGCGAAGTAAAAACAACTCATAGAAGAACATTTGTAGAAAAATTGTCTGCGTATAAAAAGGTTCATTGTGGTGGTGCATTCTTAAATAATATAGGTTATACTGTTCCAAGAGGTGTTAATTGTTCTGGGAAGATTGAACACAATAATAAATATAAGTTCGCAATTGCATTTGAAAATGAAGACTATCCTGGATATGTTACAGAGAAAATATGTGATATTTATAAATCTAATTGTATTCCTATTTATTGGGGAACAAGAGAAGTTACAAAGGATTTCAACCCTAATACATTTATAAATGCAAATGACTTTGCAAATTTTGATGAATTAGTAGAATATGTTATAAATGTAGATAACGATGATGCCTTGTATGCAAGTTATTTTAAAGAACCTATGTTTTCTAATAAATGGCTGGATGCATTTAATGACCCGAATAAATCTTTTTACAAAAATTTAGCTGACTGCATTATCGGTAAAAATACAAAATTATATACAAATTTTTATGATAATATAAATACAGGTTCTAATATTAAAGTATTTAATATTTGGCATAATAAATTATTTGATAAATGTTACAACGAACTTGATGAATACTCATTAAACAAAATTACAATGTACGATGTGAATCAATCATATGAAAAAGTTTACAATAAGGATAAAAAATATAACATTGTTCGTGAATATGAATTAACTCACTACAATAACCTTTATCAAGCGACTAATTACTGTCAAACATCTTGTTTGTATCATATTTTTAAAAATAATTTATATACCAAGAGTAAATATATAGGATTTATTCAGTATGATATGGAATTAGCATCAGATTTTATTTATGACATGGAACAAAAAATAAATGCAAGTTTAGACGATGTTTATTTTTATAGCTTGGCTGTTGCAAATAAGGTTGAAGTTGGTTACATATGTAAACCGTATGACAATTCCATTTTAGAGAAATATAATGGTTATTTTAATACAAATCATACATATGATTCTATAAAGGCTCACAATAATTGTGAATTTTTTATTTGTCTTCATACTTTTGTTATTCCTACAAAAACATTTATTAAAATGATGACATGGTATTGTTCTATAACAGATTGGTTACATGCTAACTATATTAATGGATTATACAGTGAGAGCATGTCGGAAGTAACGGAAGAAATATTTGGTTTATTTTTGTTATTGCAAATGATTGAAAATGATTCTATAAAATTAGACACTTTAAAATTACACCACGAATGGCCTAATTTACATAATGAGACAAGTTTTAATAATTATAAAGAACAAAAACCTTACTATTCATTAGACAAAATAGTTAATAATGGAAAAACAGATAAAAATACATGTCATAGTTATTTAGATACATACGATAAGTTATTTAAAGGTAAACAATTGACATGTAAAAATGTATTGGAAATAGGAATAGGAGATGGAGGGTCTATGAAATTATGGAATGATTATTTTGTAAATGCAAATATTTATGGAGTAGTTATTCATAAAGAACATGATTTTTTGAAGGAATATAATAGAGTAAAATGTTTAAAAATGGATGCATATTCACAAACTTCAATAGATTATTTTTTAAATAAAAATATTACCTTTGATTTGATTATTGATGATGGGCCACATACATTAGAAACTATGATTTATGCTGTTAAAAATTATACACAGCTACTTTCAGATGATGGTATATTAATAATTGAAGATATTCCAGATATTCATTGGTGTAATATATTACGTAATAATATTGATAGTTTATTGCATAATTTTATTGAAATTTATGATTTAAGATATATTAAAAATAGGGTTGATGATATTCTCCTTGTAATTAACAAAACTATTGATACTATTGATACTAATAACATTGATAATGACAATTTATTGACAAATAACCAATTAAAGGTTGAATATGGTACACAACTTTGTCGTGTAGATGTAACAAAAACTGCACTAAACTATGTTATTAATAATGTTTTATATATACCCAAAAGTAATCATAATAAAGATATATTATTTGGAGACCCTCTGCCAGGTATTATAAAATCAATTTTTATAAATGGTATTAGTTATGACGATAATTTAGATATAATATATAATTTAAATTTATTAACCAATGATATCCTGAATACTGGTTCTAAAATAGAAGAAAAATATAAATTTACTATTATGGCAATATTTAAAAACGAGACTATGAATTTAAAAGTATGGTTAGACCATTATTTTTGGCAAGGGGTTGAACATTTTTATTTAATTGATAATGGAAGCACTGATAATCCAATGAATATTCTGCAAGAATATATAGATAAAGGAATTGTTACATATTATTATAGAACAGAAAAGCATCAACAAACAGAACATTATAGATATGTTTTTGATCATGAAAAACTAAAGGAAAAAACAAAATGGTTATGTATTTGTGATTTAGATGAATTCTTTTTTGGAATAAACACAACACTAAATAATATATTAGAAACTGAATTTAACGGTTATGATGTTATTTATACAAATTCATTTTTTTACGGGAGTGATTATTTAATTAATCATCCAAAAGATATTAGAACTGGAATTATTCATAGAGAAGAAGATATTCTAAACGGAATAAAATATATATTTAAACCTTCTGCTATAAATAATAGTTCTGAAATATGGATTCATTGGTTGATTGAACCAGGAACATTACAAAAAAAATACATGAATGAAATTACACAGAATAATAAAATAAGGTTAAATCATTATCGTATACAATCATTAGAATATTTTCAGACAGTTAAAATGACAAGAGGTGATGTATCATTGGAATCAAATGAGAATATAAGAGATATAAATTATTTTGAACAGTATCAAAAAATAGCTACAATTAAAGATGATATATTGAAACAAATAGTTGAAAATGGCTATGATGCATTAAAATTAATTAATACAAATACAGCACTAATTGTTGAACCACGATTATTAAAAAAATTATCATTTGTAATCAATGATTTTTATAAAAAACTAGGTAAAAACTGGAAAATTGTATTTTATTGTGGTATAAATCTTAAAAATATTTGGATTGATTTATTGAACAATGAAGATATTGAAATTAGAGAATTAAAAACAAATTGTTATGCATACAATGAATATTGTGATTTTATAAAATCTAAAGAATTATGGGAAACATTATATGGCGAGTATGTGCTACTATTTAGTGCTAATAGTTCAATTTTTAATCAACGTCCGCATACAATTGAGTATTATATGAGCTTAAATAAAAGTTATATAGGTGGAAATCAATGTTATTTATGGAATGAAATGATTCGTGAAAATATACGTCCACAATATAGAAATTTTCAAGGTGGTTTATCACTAAGAAAACGATTAGACATGCTAAGAATTATTAATACTTTTGGAACAGGTAAAACACTTGAAAATTGTCAACAATCGCAAAATTTAACAACAGATGCTGAAGACGTTTATTTTACAATTGGTTGTTGGAAATTAGGACTACCTATTGGAGATGATGAGCAATGTTCACATTTTTCAGTTCATAATTACTTAAAAGATGGATTTTTTGGTGCAAATAGATTAGACCCTGGGTATTATTTAAATTTAATACAACAATATGATAATTTTTGTGATAATATGTATTTATTTAAAAATATTACAGATATAGATAATGAAACCTTAGTTATTCATAAACAAGCGTGTGGGTTTTTTAGTAATTGCACAATACGATTATTTGATATTATTTTATATTTTAATGCTGTTAAACAATTACCATTATTTGTAGATAGTTCAACTCAATTTGAATGGTATAAGCATGGAACTGGAATGAATGATATAACAAATGAATATTTTACTAATAATTTAGATTTTAGCATTTACTATGAAAAACCTATAGATTTTAGGGAACAATATCAATATATTAAATATGATAAACTTAACTTTACTGAGTTAACTCCTTTTGTTACAAAATATTTTAGTCCATCAAATCAAATAAAAGAATGTATACAATTTATAGAAAATAAATATGAAATAGTTAATTATGAGAATATATGTGTACTATTTTATAGAGGAAATGATAAGGCTACTGAGAGACAATTGCCAAGTTATGAAGATATACTTGTAAAAGCCAGAACATTATATGATGAAAATAATAATATAAAATTCTTGTTACAAAGTGATGAAAATGAGTTTATAATAAGAATGACTTTAGAATTTCCAAATAACTCATTTTATTTTAAAAAAGAAAGCAGAACTATTAATAAAACTAATAATTTATCAGTTGATAAAATAAATTTACATACAAACTTTATGTATTCGCTGTATTATTTGGCTATTACAATTATAATGTCAAAATCTAAATATATTGTATGTACAACAGGAAATTGTAGTTTATGGATAGCATTATATAGAGGTAATTGTGAGAATATATATCAGTTTTAAATATAAATTATTTTAAGGTATTATTAGTTTAAATATATATATATAAATATTTATATATTTAAAATGCCTTTTGTAAATGAATTACTAAAATATAAAAATGATTTTTTTGTAGAAACCGGAACATATCAAGGAGAAACTACGGATATAGCTTTAATTAATGGGTTTAAAAATATATATAGTATAGAATTGTCAGATGTATTTTATTTTAATTGTATAAAACGATTTATAAATAATAGAAATGTTAAAATATTTAAGGGAAATAGCAGATATGATTTATATAAAATTATTTCAAATATAAATTCACCGATAACATTTTGGTTAGATGGTCATTGGTCTGGAGTTCCAGATGTAGGGTGTGATAAAGAATTATTATGTCCGATTTTACATGAATTGGAACAAATAAATCAGCATCATATTAAAACACATACAATTATGATAGATGATATAAGACTTATGGATGGGCAACATTTTGAATGCACAAAAGAACAAATTGAAAAAAAACTATTAGAAATTAATCCTAATTATAAATTAAAATATTATGATGATCAATATTCTACAAATGATGTTTTAGTTGCATATATTGATTTGAATGAAATAAAAACTAATTTAGGTGATAAAAAATATTGTATACATAAATATTTAACAACGTGTAAAACAAATCCACAACCTCCTGGTTTATGAGACTTTATAAGAGGTACAATAGCATTGTTTATTTATTCAAAAAAATATAATTATAATTTTTATATTGATAATAGTCATGAAATATTTAATCATTTGTTATCAAATAATAAGCATATTAAGCATAATATATTAGATAAAATATATGAATTTTTACCACCACAATCATATGAAGAAATAAATACTGAAATAAACAAATTATTTTTAAAAAATGATTCATTTTGTATTATGACAAATGCATTTTATACAACAAATAATATGGCTATTATGGAAAATTTTGGAGAAATACCATTTGATTGTAAAATATATCTAAAACAACTTTTTACACCTAATAAAATTACACAAAATAAATTAAAATATGTCTACGATAATTTAAATATAGATTTAAATAAAAAATATAATATTATACACTTAAGGTGTGGTGATATTTTTATTCACGATAACATTTATGATCATAATTTATTTAATTTTCTGAATGATAAAATTAAACTTATTTTAAAATATAATACAGAGACACAGTTTATTTTAGTATCAGATTCAAGTGCTATAGCAATTGAACTTAAAAAACAAAATCCAAATTTATTTTATTGGGATAATAAAAAAATTCATATTGGTGGATTAATAAATAATGATATACAAAATGCGGTATCTGATACATTAATTGATTTTTTTATAATGTCAAATAGCGATAAAATATTTTATTATACTTCTGGCGGCATTTCTGGATTTAGCAAATTTGCATCTTTAATTTATGATAAAGAATATATTAATATTTTGGATTTAGGATACATTAAAAATAAGTTTGATGATGTTCCTATTGATATAGTAATAAATAATAAGTTACTTGATAATTTTCAAATGAAAAATTCTGAATATTTGGTTTATCGTGATTACTATTATAATCCTTCGGGAACACATGAATATAGATTATATTCATATTTATCTACATTTTTTAATAATACAATTATTTTAGATATTGGAACATCACATGGTAGAAGTGCAATCGCTTTATCTCATAATGAAACAAATAAGGTACTATCTTATGATATTTGTGATCATATTCAAAATAATAATCACAAAATATATTCTAAACAAAATGTTGAGTTTAGAATTAAAAATGTATTGGATGATTTAACACCAGAATTAGTATCTCAATGTAAAATAATAATGATAGATATTGACCATTATGAAACCATAGAACAACAGATAATTGCCAAGTTAAATGTTTGTGGGTTTTCTGGAATAATTTTATTAGACGATATTCACCACCCACAAGCAGATATGTATGAAGCTATGCAAAGATTATGGAATGGTATTAATTTACCAAAATTTGATATTACAAAATATGCCCATTGTTCTGGTACAGGATTAGTATTAATGAATGCAGTTAATATTAATTTATTTTTTAATTAAATATTAATTTATTTTTCAATGTAAAATAAGTTTATTTATAAAATCTTCATAAATATCTTTCATTATTTTATGACCCATTTCATTATAATGTAATATTTTTGCTTCATTTATAACCAAATCATTTATGTTATATCCCCTTTTTGTTATTTCAAATACAGGATTTATAAATAATATATTATTTATAAAACAAATTTTTTCCAATAAACACGATAATTCGTATCTTTCTCCTGTGTTATTTGTAACTATATGTCCAACAAATATTATTTTTTTGGTATTTAATTGGGAAATAATTTCCATAATATCATTTGTAATTTCTTTATCATCTTGTCTATTTATTTTAATTTGTTTTGATATGTCGTCATTACTATACTGAGATAAAATACTATGAACATAAATATTATTATATGAATAAGTTTTTCTACCACATATTTCAATTATAAAAATATCAGTTTTTTCAAGCATCTTTTTAAAATTAAAAGAATAAATTGGTGTTTTATTAAGCATTGATGTTCTAAATGTAGTAATTGTTTGTTCAGGAGATAAATGGTTATATTTTAAAAATTTAATTATCTCTAAAATTTCTTTTGTATCATAAGTGTACGATATTTCATTTTTAATACGATTATTATAATTACATAGCGAATCAAGTCGGCACGTACCAAATATAGTAATATTATCACAATACATACAAGAATATATAATATTATAATATTATATATTATTATTATGAACGAAATAATATGTGTAAGCACGACGGAAATTATTAGAAAGGTTTTATGTTTGTATCAAGTTTAAGGAGACAACTATAAAACATTCATATTTAATAAATTGTGGATCTTTTTATTTATTTTACAAACCCAATAAACAATAGTCAATATATCTTTATTGGGAGTTTTATAAGTATAGTTACATATATTGCTATTTATCATATTAATCATTTCTTCAGCGTTTGAATATACCATATTCTCTTCAAAAATATCTTTATAACCTCCATTAATATTAGATACAGGAATTGCATTTAATCCTATACATTCATAATGTCTATAACAATCATCTCTGTCACCTGATGTTGAAATTACAAATTCAGAATCTAATATGTTTGTTAAAAATTGTTTATAATTCAATATTTCACCACTTTTTTCACCAAATATACTAAATTTTTTTCTTATATGGTTATCACACAAATGATTATATAGAGATGCATATTGATTTAATATTTTTTTATTTTTTATTATCATTTGATTATCATTTGATTTTATAAAATTTACATAATCGCTAATAGCATGATGACGTATTCCGTATGGGAATGCCATATATTTTTCATTATTTGTATAAATTGGATTTTGAGATATCCATAAAAGAATATTACTATTATTTAATAAGTCATCTGTTTTATAGTTTTTTTGAATTTGTGGTAAATGCCATTGAGATGTTATTATTATAACTTTTATATTATTTTTAAATATAATTGGTAATACTGTATCATAAAAATAATCAAATAAATCTACTTGAACTTGAATTATTTCAAAATTTTTAATATCATTATAATTGTTATTTTTAAGTAAATTATTTGCATTTAATTCTAAATTAATACCTATATATTTCCAATTTGTTTCTTCTACTTCAGTTGAAATGTAATGATTACATATAAAATATGGGCTAATTGGTGTAACTAAATATTCAATTGGATTTTTATTTTAATATATAATATTATCAAAAGTATTCATATATATATATATAAACTATAACTTTTATATTATTTTTATATTATTTTTATATTATTTTATACAAATGAATCAAAAAAAATAATTAAACCTACTATTATCATATTTTGTATATAGCCCTGTACATACAAAATGTCCCCATAACGGACACCATACTTCTCTCGCTATTCCCATAAATGCCGCCGCCAATGAGAATGTGCTCCTTGATAAAATTAATACATCCGCATTACATAATAAAAACATATCATGGTTTTCATCATTACTACGTATACATCTATAAGGATAGTCTATTTCATAGTCACCAGGTGAAGTAACCATTATAACTTCATGCTCTGGATATTTTTGTTTTGCTTGTGATATAGCTAATTCTACTTTGTCTTTTGCTAACGGGGTCTGCATATTGCAATATCCTAATGTAGCAATTCCTTGTATGCTTTGGTTATTATTATCAATTCTATTTTTATAATAATTACTACAAAACGAACCATCATAATCAGCTCTATCTTTCACATCTCCTAATCGCAAATGAACCAATATAGTTTTTTCTGGATTAAATGGCAAGCTATGACTATTAGTTTGAGACACTGCATTTAAAATTTGTTGTCTCATGGTTTTACAAATATATTTTTTGAAATAGCTAATTAAATCCGTATGAATATTGTATAATACTTGGGTTGTAATTATTAATAAATCGCAACTATAAAAATATGAATTTGGATTAAAGTTGGTTTCAAAATTTAATAAATATTCCATCGCATTTAAGTTTTTATATTGTTCCAAATAATTTTTAACTGGAAATTTTTTATTATGATTATCAATCCAATTTAACATAGCTTTAACAATAAAACTGGGTTTATATTTTGTGCCTTCATATTCGTAATCATTATTATAATTTACTTTATCCGGTTCATACACAATATACAAATTATTATAAAATGCATAAATTATAATAGATAAATATTGGAGAATATGACTTCCCAATCTATCGCCTCTTGAATATAAATAAATAGAATCCATGGTTTATATTATGTGTTATGTATCATTTTATTTTTAAGTATTTAATATAATAATATTAATAAAATATTATTATATATTTGTAAGCTTGATTTATAACCTTTTATTTATTTGTTGTATTATCTCTCTGTTGTAAAAAAGAATACCTGAAATAGTCTGCCATTTTCTTTACTGTCGCCAAAATAATCCATTGACATATGATACCTATGTGAGTTAAATAATATCAACCGATTAAACACATTACCCGCTCTATCAACCATTTCCCATTTTGTTAAATCCTGACTATAATTATCTGTTTCGGACTTATTATTCAATAATTTATTATCTGCTTCAGTTGTCGTGCCATCATGAAACCTATAAAATGCAGTTCCTGCACTTAATGGAGCATCTGGTGTTAAAAATAATACTCCCGCCCAATTATTCCAGCTATCAACATGCACCCAAGAGCGGTCTCTTGATGTTGTATATTGAAATGCTCCATTATAAATAGTAGTCGCATCAGACAAATCTTGCTTTGGAATAGGAAACTCTACTATTTTTCCTCCAAATGGTTCTACATATTTTTGTATAGCTTCCTTTAAATGTTCATTTGCAAATGAAATAGTTCGCTGTCCTGGATAATTACCTTTTACGCCAAAATCCTGAGTTAATACAAAATTACGTGTATCCAATGCATTATTATAAAAGTTGTCAATTACAATGAGTCCGCAATCAGGTGGTCTTTTTGCATTTGCAATCCTTAATATATCTTTTCTAATATTTGGTTCATTTAGAACTACTGTATTGATTGGTACTTGTAAATCTACTGTATCAACTGTATCATTTGCCTCTTGTGTTTCCACTGTATCATTTGTATCAACTAATATATTTCCATTTAATTTTCTCTCAATAGCGTTCATTTATTACTAAAATTATGCAGAATATTTTTAAGCTGTTTTATTTTAGTAATAAATATAATTTAATTCTTTAATGCTTTGATGCTTTAGGATTTATCTAAGGAATAAAAGGTCTTTGGTTTTTTGGAACAACCAATGGTACCGGCATTACTGTATCTCTCATTTTAAATACATGTGCCGAATCTAAGCATTTAAGCTCCGGAGTTAGGCACGGAGCAGGATTAACTAAATTAGTAGAATTAATTCCAAACAAAAATGATTCAATGTCTGCTGGATTATGAGACAATGTTGTCCATGGTAACTGACCAGGATTCAATCCCGTTCCTGCAAGTTTTGTATCATATGCCTGTCCATGTGAGCTATTTTTATATAATGACCAATCCTGCATTTGAATAAATTGTCGTTGGTCTAAACAATAGTTTCCTGGTGTATTTTTATTTCGTGTAGATGCCATATTATGTTATGTTATAATATAATTATACATTAAAATAAGTATTTTAAATATTATTATTAAATAATAATTAAAATAATAATAAAAGTCAGTTGAAATCCTCACTATTATTGTGTAAACAAACTGATTGTTTTTTCTTTAACTTTTAGCAGCAACTCTGGGTCTATTTCGCCTACAGTAAATAACTGACAAAGGCAAATATGGGTTAAATAAAATAATTTTTGACTAAATAATGTAATGAAAATTAAATATTCGGAATTTCTTTTCATGTTTTCCAGTTCAGTAGGAGTTCCTGTAAAATTTTCAAAATCAATCAATTTAAGTTTAATATCATCTAATAGTTGTCTAAAACCTTGGTTGTCAATCATGTGCTCAATTGCTGATTTAATTCCTGCATCAATATTTTCATCAGAAATGGATTGAACATTAAACACTGATAACAACTCATCCCGATATAACTTTTCACAAATAGCATATACATCATCCAAATTATAATCATATTCAGTATCATCATCCGAGTCGGAATCAGATGACGTATTTGCCTCTGTCTTAGTAGTAGCAGTTGTAGCAGTAGTAGCAGTTGTAGCAGTTGTAGCAGTTGTAGCAGTAGCAGTTGTAGCAGTTGTAGCAGTTGTAGCAGTTGTAGCAGTTGTAGCAACTGGTTCTACTTTATTTTTTTTATTAACCTTAGTTGGTTTCTCAGCTTTAGGTTTTTTTTCAGCTTTAGGTTTTTTCTCAACTTTGGGTTTTTTCTCAACTTTGGGTTTTTTCTCAGCCTTGGGTTTTTTATTAGTAGCAGTTGTAGCATCAGCATCTACTGTAGTAGAAGTAGCAGCAGCAGCAGCAGCAGCATTCTCCTTGGCAACTGTCTCAATAATTGAAGTCTGCTTTTTATCCTTATCATTATCTTTATTTTCCTGTTTGGTTTCCTCAATATATGCTAAATTCTCCTTCATTAGCCTTAATTCCATTTTTTTTTGTAAATTCATTAATAATGCAGCCTCAATATCGTGATATTTTACTTGAAAATTAATATTATACATTTTATAATATTAACATTTTCTCTTTAAATAATTATCATTATTTATTTAACTTATAATAATACCAATATTTAACTACGATATAATTCTCTATCACGAGTAAGCTCTCGTGAAGGAACACCGCCACGAATCCATCCATCTGCTGCGCTGCTTTCAATTAGATTGTTAGGATTTTGAATTGTCTCTTTAACTTCAGGAATCAAAGGTGTTGCATGATAATTTAAATAATTTTTTTCCATTAAATTGGTAATTGTTCTCTTATTAGTATTACCTTCACCTTGTTGAATTTGCGATTCCAATATAGAATCTACTGAACCTCGTCCTAAATAAGGAACTGTCGCAAAAGGTCTTTGGAATAAATCAATTCGGCATCTTGGATGTGTCTGAACTGTTCCTATTAATAGTCTGGAGCTGTCGTCAATGTTAGAACCACACAAATCAGAACCCATTGAACCTTTATAATTTACACATGGCTGAGTTACGGCTAATTGTGTTGCCTTAGACATAGTACAATCGGATGCAAAATAATTTTGTAGTAAATAATTGCATGCTTGTGAATTTTGAATTGTATTTATATCTTGGCTACAACTATCATTGCCAATTCGTGAAATATTATTAAATGCAAAGTCTGATACGTAAGCCATTTTATATATATTAATACAATAAAAATTAATAATAAATATAAAATTTAATAACAAATTTATATTTATATTTATAAAATACAAAATACATATTATGTCTAAATATAGTAATTAATAATACAAATTAATACAAATAATGCTCTAAATTAAATTATATCTTTCATTATCTCTTACCCGAGCAATTGCACCTTCAGCACCAGAAGCCTTACCGGAAGGATAGTCTGAATACAACCACTTGGCAAATGCCCCTTGATCATTGGTTACCCTTGTGTTTGCTGTAGTATAGAATCGCATCATAGATTGGTCTAAATCATAATTATCCTTTAGATCTCCATATATTTGACTATTTGTTCCTTTAATACTCGGATTCAACATTTGTGTCTGTTTTTTAACAGCATTGTTAATGTCTTCATTAACATCAGGATTAAAACTGGGTGCCGCAGCTCGTCTATCAGGATCATCGTAAATATCAGTCAACAACACATTTCCCATAGGATTTTTATAATTGGTGGGATGAAACTCGCTTCTTAAAACAGTTTCTAATGTAATGGGATTTGTTGTGGTTCCTGCGTCTAATTCATCGGATGGCAATTGTTTTAAATAATCCCGATTAACCTTGAACCCTTCTTTCTTAACAAGCGAAGAGACAATATTTTGTTTTCTTAACTTGTAAAGTGAATATACTATTGCAATTGTAATTGTTCCTATAATTAATAAATTAAAGTTTCGTGTAAATAAAAACCCTAAAAGAGACAAAACAATAACGATTCTGCTAATAGCGTTTAATTTTGCCTCAAATGACATATTTTCAGTAGGCCATAATTGCAATATATCATCTTTATTAAATAATATAGTAGGTTCGTTTGACCAAAATGGAGTTGTCATTATATATATAATAATCTTTTTTTAAAGTGAGAAATACTTTTTCTCTCATACTAACTTTAAATAAAGAGTAAATATATTCTAAATATAATATTATTTCTTTTTCTTAGGCTTTTGTTTGCCTTCTTGCTTTAAAATCGTTTGCTGCTGCTTCTCTTGCTGTACTGGTGGCTTAGCACCTCTCGGCGTTTTTTCGGCTTTCTCTCCTGTGCTAAATATCTTAATTATTTCCTCTTCGGATATAGTTTGACTCTTCGGTGTCACTGGTTTTGCTACAGATGGTTGGGTATTTTTTGCATCTACTTTTGCCTTCATTCTCTCCTTCATCTTTGCCGCTTTCATATTTTTATTCATTTGAGCTTCCATTGCTCCCATATTTAATTTTCCACCCTTTCCTAAACCCGGGATACCCAGTTGGCTAAACATTTTCTGCATATCACCCATCCCCGGCATGGACTGCATTTTGTTTAAAAGATCCATCCCTTCGCTCATTAACTCGCTCTCCTTTATTTCACCTGATTTGATTTTTTCATCTATTTTACCTCCAATATTCTTAACCATGTTCATCAGCTTACCCGGATTCTTAAAAAGCTTCTGAAACATATCATTTGCATTAGTTGTATTATCCATGTCTAAATTTAAATCACCCGCCGTCTCTTCTGCTAATTCCATAGCTAACTTACCCAACTTTCCACCCATCATTTCTTGGAGGTGTTTATGAATATCCTCTGCGTTTGGCATCGGTGGTTGTTCTCCTGAGCCTGATTCAGGTTGTGTGCCTGTTTCACCACCTGTTTCACCGGTCCCCGAATCATCCGGACTGGTATTAAATAAATTCTGCATATTTTTCATAGTTTCTTCTAATTTTGATTTTAATTCATCTTCATTAATTGCTTCAAATAACTTGGCTGTATCTCCCAGGTCGGAACTTGTATGAACTGAACCAATTACAGCGAATAAAATTAACTGCAAATATTTCCAAATGGTTTCTCTCGTTGTATCACTTATATCAAATGACCACAAATGTTTAAAAACAATTCCTGGTAAAAACTCTGTTGTGTTTATGTCTTCATTTGTTTCCTTAAATATATCTACGTTTTTATACAAAATATCAAAAAAACGTTCCGGAAATATTTTCACACAATGCCTAAATACAATAGAACATTGTTTTGAGCGTTTGTCTTCATCGGCTTCCTTATCCCACCATCTTGAAACGATACCGGAGTATTCAGGAAAAGTAATTAATATATCTGTTATAAAGTCGTTAATAATTTTATGGAATTCTTCTGGAACAACTATTTCATCTACTGATTTTGGAGGATTAGACATTTATATAGTTCTTGCAATAAATATATTTAAATCAAACTAACTCAAATATATTTTTATTTTTATTAATATTTATTATTTTATTATTTTATTATTTTATTGTGTTATATTATATGAAATTTCCAAAGTTTGTAAACAAAAAAATGATTATATTTGTTGTTTTATTTGTTGCGTTTGTTTATTTCTCTGGTATTTTGAATGTCATGAGAGAAGGATATACAGTACCTCCCAATACTTTAAAGGCAAAAGACATGGACTGTAGTAAGTGCTTAAATAATGGAGTGTGTTCTGAACCTTGTAAGAAATTTATTAGTGATAATAATATTACTACAAGCAAACATAAAAATGGTATTTTTTATAGTAAAAATACTTATTTTGAACCGAAAAACATTATAACGATGTCTGGAAATTGTAGTGGATGTAGTAAAACAATAAGAACTAGAGATGGCAGAGATGTACCAGGTACATGTGATACTATTTGTGATAAAAATATAAATTATCCCATTTATAAATGCATTTTTAAAGGAGAAACAAATAAAACCACATGCACACTTAAAAAAACAAGTAGTTAATAAAAACTACTGTGGAACCATAAATGCTATTTTAGACAAATTTTGAATGTATTTCATTGTTTTTAGCTGATCATTTGGCGTCATTTGTTTCACCGGGCCTCGTAATCTATCAATGGATGACATAATTTGATCCGAATTACCAGTTCTGGTTAAATCATTTGCATAATCCTTATCAATAAAAAATTCAATATTGCCTGCCATAATTTCTTCTTTATAAGGAGTAGCTACATACTGTATCCAAATTTTTACAATTAATTTAGGATTTGCCTTTCTAATAGCAATTAATGAATTTTTTGCCGTCAAAATATCGGCGTCATCTGGAAAAACATTGTGAATATCTGTAATAAATTCAATAAAATGATCATTAAAAACTGTCAATAGATTTGTATTTGGACTCGTCATGTTATATTTTATTTACATATTTTTCTTTAAATAATTTTCCTTAAATTATATAAAATTATATAAATTATACAAAAATTATATAATTATAAAATAATAAAATCTAAAAGTCATCATTATCAAACACCAATGTTTTCTCTAAATGTTCCTTAGTTTCTTTAAATCCACCTATAAAATATTTATTATCAAACACCATCGGAAACATTTTACATTCTATATTAGCTTTAATTATTGAGTTAATAAACAATAAAAATTCTTGTTTACATTCTAACAAATATTCATCGCAATCTATTAGAGAAAAAGTTATTCCCTTTTCCTTAAGTAGCGCCTTAACCTTGCTACAGTTAGGACACCCACTTTTACTATATATTGTATATTCTCCTGATTTTGGCTCAATAAATTCAATACTTTCCATTTCCATGTATTTATTTATCAATATAAAATTGAAATTATTCTTTAAAACAATAATATCAATAACAATAACAATAACAAAATGTCACAAACTATTACTCCCGTTGCAACCGATGATTCCGAATATAATAAATTAGTCGCTCTAATTAGTCCATTTACAAGCTCTTTAAGTAAACCTGAAAAACAAGCTGCGTTTGATTTCCGAATATTATTAATTAGTGCCATAAACAAGGAAAAATTACTTACACTTATGTATTTAAATAATGGAATTAAAAATCTCATCAAGTATTTTACACCTGAATTCAATAAAATGGTGAACAAAGAAGTTATGTGGGATGATTCAGATAGTCTAATCCAATTCAAAAAACTTCATTTCATAGCATCAGAATTAATGGAACAAATGCGTTGCAAGGATACATTAGAAGAGACAAATTATATATTTATGAATATTGGTACTGAAAACATTGAAGGGTTGATGCGCATTTATCATTAAGTTAACCCTTGTTAACACGTAAAAAAATCTTATATAAACTATATTTTATTATTTTTCATTATTTATTATTTTTCATTATTTATTATTTTTCATTATTTATTATTTTTCATTATTTATTATAAGAAATATTAGTTAACTCTTGTTCTCTTTTTCTTTGCAACGATTCAACATTCATTTCACCATCTTTAAGTTTATCAGACTTATAATCATGATCGTCTTGAGGTAAATGTAATGACAAATTTCCAGAATCATGTAAAGACACATAACTATGCATTTGTCTTAATCCTCCTTCTCCCTTCACACTTAAATCTGTATCATTTTGGTCAAGGAAACTAAAATTATCTGAAACAACACCAGATCCAAAGCCAAACCCAGATCCAAAACCAAATCCATCTAAAAATGCCATAGGCTCCATATTATTTTTAGTTGCTACTTGAACCTGTACTTCTTGTGCTGGTTTTAAATGTTGATAAATTTGGTCACCGTAAATTACCTTGTAGTTTTGATTTAACAAGAGAAGAGCGGGAACTTTGGTTACATTTTCTGGCATAATAATTTTTTGACCATTTTGCAAAACAATAAATATTTTACCATTACTATCCTTAACCCTTTTATCAATACAAATAAAATGAATGTCTTTAGCCATTCCAGTTTTAGAAACTGATTGCAATAATTTTTTTGATGGTTCGCAAAAATTGCTATAATATAAAATACTACTCATTAAAATAACTCAAGGTTTTCATAACCGAATTTTAACTTATTCCTTTATTTTCTTATCATTTATCATTTTTTATCATGTTCTATTTTGTAATATGTCACCAAATCCAAATAATAAACGCCTAAAGTATATTTATATTTACTGTTATTCATGATAATTTATTTATGACAATTTATAAAATGAAAAAATTGAATTATATTATTAATAATAATATTATATTAAATATATTATTATTATATACATATACCATGAGCATTAAAATTGAAAACGTAAAAGAAGACGCTGATACCTTAACATTTACTCTTACCGGAGTAGATTTTAGTTATGCTAATGCGGTTAGACGTATTATTTTATCAGATATTCCAATTGTAGTATTCAAAACAAGTCCGCATAGTGAAGATAAATCTACTGTATTAATCAATACATCTCGTTTAAACAATGAAATATTAAAACAGCGACTAAGTTGTATTCCTATATGTATTAAAGACCTGGATATTAACTTGAAGGATTATATGCTTGATATTGACGTTGAAAATAAAACAGATACGACAATGATAGTAACCACAAGGGATTTCAAGATTATGAATCTAACAACCAATAAATACTTGGAAGAAGCCGATGTACGTAAAATATTTCCTCCTTTTATTCCATCCACCGGAAAGAGTGAATATTTTATTGACTTTGCAAGACTGCGTCCCAAAATTTCCGAAGAGATTCCAGGAGAACGAATTAAATTAACATGCGAATTTATGATTTCAACTGCTCGGGATGATAGCATGTTTAATGTAACCGGTGCATGTTCATATGGATTCACTCCTGATAGAGATGAAATGACAAAGCAAGTTGGTATTCGTGCTGCAAAGTGGGAAGAAGAAGGTAAAACTGCTGCTGAAATAGAGTATGAATCTAAAAATTGGATGTTATTAGAAGGGCTACGATATGTCAAGAAAAATAGTTTTGATTTTATTATTCAGACGCTTGGTATTTATGATAATGTTGATATTATTACATTAGCTTGTGATATTTTAATACAAAAAATAAATATTCAGCGTCATTTATTAGACACCGATGAACTGGAAATTAAAAAATCCGATAACACATTGGAAAACAGTTATGATGTCATTTTGCATAATGAAGATTATACTGTAGGTAATATATTAAATAGCGAATTATACGAAACATTTTATCGCCAACTTGAGGTATTAACATATGTTGGGTTTAAAAAAATGCATCCTCATGACTCAGATAGTATTTTAAGACTTGGATTTAAAGAATCATCGGGTAAATCAACTGTAAAAGATATTTTAACTACAGTAATAGTAGATGCTATTAGAAAAATTGAGGACATTAAAGGCTGTTTTGATGGTTCCCGAAAAAGATAAATATTATTTAGAACTATTGCATATATAATCATAAAATAACACAAATAAGTATTTTTTATTTGTGTTATTATTGTTATTTTTTTTATAAATTAATATATATTAAATTTCTACTTAAAGAAGAATATTCAAAATTATATTTGCCTTATATTTTTATTCCGAATCCGCTTTCACGGTGTCAATATGCTGTTTCCTCATATTATAATTCAAACAATGCATCAACAGAGACGTATGTAAATTGTTGACATAATTAATAACCATCGTATTTGTTATAAACAGACCTTGTTCACGCAATTCAGTCAAAAATTTTTCATGCAACTTAAACATATGTGTCTTATATTGTCCACTATATTCACCAAGCGGTTTCTCTTTTTTCACATAACACGAAATGTAATTTTTATGCAATGTGTTTGTAAATGTATGCACTTGGTCCCTATAACCAGAAAACTCTTTCTTTAGCTCCGGATAATACCTTAAAAATTCGGGCAGTTTTCCCTCCTTTCTTAAAGACAAATATTGATACTGAGTTTTACATTGGTTTCCACGCAAATGACGCACCTCTTCATAAATTGGATTACGAATCTTTGTTCTTTGGTTTGTATACGTATTTTTAATTACGATTCCCATTACATTATATGGTGTATTAGGGGACGCAAATTTCTCAATTAATTCGCTATAATTTGTGAATTCATATTTTTCAGGAAACCGAATTGTCGTTTGTGACCATAGCCCACCGGTTCTAACGTGATTCATATTTTGTGGCACAACAACTACAGTAGAATCGTTATGCACAATTTCATAAACCTCTACAAGATATAGCTGGGGAGTCAAAAACGGTACTACAATTCGGTTACATGGATGCTGCAAAATAAAACTATAACAGAATGTTGGATTTAAAGTATCAATAATAAGATTATTTTGCAGACATGCCTCGGAAAACATGGCGTTAAATGTTTTAGTTGAACCCTTATAAAAGGCGACATTAGCATCTACTGTATTTCTGGTTGCAATTTTCCAAGAATTAACTATTTTATCAAAAAATACATTAATCATAGTTCCTTCAATAAATTCTTCGGCAATAACAGCTGCAGAAGATTTATTATATATTTGAATAAATGTATCAGCAGGAATTGATTTAGGTGGAGCAAATGATACAACCTTATTCTCACTATTGACAATAACTGACCTTAATAGTCCATACACAATAACTAAATCAGTAGCTAATAGTTCTTTATTGTATCTAACAATTTTGTAATTCTCATTTGATTTAGTAGAATAATTTGTAATACTGAAATATTTCATATCTGTTTCCAAATTATTCGGATCTGGATTTAATGATGAAACAAAATTAGGAATGTTTGATAATACGTAAGACATTTGTATCGTGTTATATTATTTAACAAAATGTCTTTAAACTAATATCATTTATCATTTATTTTTTCAATACAAAATACAGACAAACCTATAACTAAAATATTACTTGTGTCTTTTCAATGCAGTTGGCACTGTTTTATTATTGAAACGTTTTATAGTGAGAATAATGAGACAAATAATACGCCGAAACAAAACAAAAAGAAGCTGAGGTGAACCAATAAAAATAAGTAGGAGAACCGACCTTATTAGTGTATATATATTTATTAAATCCACGAATAATAGTTTTTTATTATATTTAATATTCTTTAAACTCTTTATATTTTTAATATTTTTATAATTCTTATTTGATTTAGTAAAATAATTGGTTAGATCAATATATTTAATATAAGTTTCAGAATTATTCGGATTTGAAGCCAAAATAGGAATATTTGATAATACATAAGACATTTGTTATTTGTGGTGTACTATTTAATTTGACAAAATGTCTTTAAACTAATATCATTATCATTTAAACCGTTGAATAATTAAAACGGTCATTGACCAGAATAATTAAACCCGCACAAATCGGTTTTAATTATTCTCTGGTTTAATTGCAATAATTTAGTTATAGTTAACACATAATTAATCTAATTAAGAAATCAATATAGATAAAAATTTCTACTATAAATATAAGATGTCAGACAATTCACTCAATACAAAAGACAAAGACAAAGATAACACAAATGATTCTGATATTATACCTAATATAGCTACATCCATACCTAAAGATGTTAGTCAAGACAATGCAGCAAAAAGTATTGTAAATGTTTTAGACGGCGAAGAAGGAGTTAATGGAGAAACAAAGGAAGAAGGAGAAACAAAAGAACAAGGAGAAGGAATAAAGGAAGGTGTAAAAGGAAAGGGAAAAGGCGACGAATCATTGACACTTAAATTAGGAGACATTATTGAAATAACTGCAACTAATAATGAAATATTAAACAATCATGTATTTATTATTGAATACATTGATCCTAATAAAATAAAATTGGTTAACGCTGATACATTTCAAAAAATACAATTATTAATCAATAAAGATGGACATATATCAGACAAAACTATTTCAAAAATAACATTACTTAGCCGTAATGAAAATGAAGGCTATGCAAGACAAAATGATTTATTAACAGGCACATGGATTAATATTTATTTTGGAGGAGACATACCAACCATTATTACCGGTTTAATTACTAATTTAGAAGATGATACAATTGAAATTAAAACAATAGACAATGATACCATTTATATTGATTTCGGATATCAAGGTGTTCCTGAAGATTTACCAATTGAAACATTTGAAATTAGACCCCCACCCGAATCCGTAAAAGACAAGTCTGCTGCAGACGCAGATGCAGATGCAGCTGCAGATGCAGATGTTGATTTGGTTTTAAGTGCGGAATCTGAAGCAAAAGAAGAAGAAACCGTATTTGTTCCAGTTACCCAAGTAAAAGAAAAAATATCCCGACTAATCATTGATGCAGACCAAATTGAGTTTGGAGATACTGTTAATATTCGTGAAACTGTTACCATAGATAGAGACAAATATAGATATGACATTGAAAGCCAAAAAAATGATTTATTGGAAGAAATGATTTCCAATATACCTAATACAAAGCGTAGCGACAGTGTATTAAATAATTTACACATAATGATTACCAGATTTATTCAATTACGTAATTTAGCATCCACCTTTGATGCAAATCACAATATTACTGGAATTATAAAAAAAACGGCAAATGATAAACCCCTTGCTGAATATTTATCAACATTTAAAAACAATTTATATTGGATTATGATGGTTGCCAAAAATGTCAAAAAGGCGTATACCAATAAAATAACACAAAAACGCTCAAATGATATTGAATATTTGGATGAAAATAGCGATTTACTTGAAATGTCTGCATTATTTCAAAATTATAGGTCTAATGACGGTGTTGAAGGACAAAATAAATATACAGAATTATATCATTCTTTAAATAAACATACAGTTCCTTTTATGTCGGAGAATCCGGATGTATTAGATAACGTTTTTAATGCATCTAATGGTGTTATTATTGAGGGCAATGTTAATTCCGATATTAACGTTATTATTGATAACTTAGGCGAATTATATTCTACTGTAGTTTCACGTGGTTCCGAAATTGCCCGAAAATTCGTAATTCAAAAATATAACATGGGTTTAGACAAATTACAGTCTAATAATTTAAAAGGTAAACGTGAGGCATTTCATCGTGTAAAGTTAACGAGAAATGATGAAATCGCTGTCTCGTCTATTGTTACTTTGCCGGAACCTACTGTACAATTTTCACGAATTAGTTTACCAGGTTCTAATTTGTTAATCCGTTCAAATCTAAATATGCATTTTTTAAATTATTGGCAACTATTGAAACAAAAGACACAATATGCAAAGGTTGAAATAAATGGATTAGATAATGAAATTGAATACACCGATTCCAATTTTGTGGATAACATTAAAAATTACATGCTTGACCTTACTGAATATGAAATGCCGGAAAAATTAACCAATGTAGACATTTACGACCAATTTTTAAAAATTATTATACCCAAAATTGTTGTGCTGTTTAATTTGGTAAAAAAATATATCAAGGGTAAACTATCTATGGTTGATTTAATAACCTATATAGAACCTTTTTTGATATATCCGAATGATTTGACTTATGTAAACTATAAAGAAATGAACACATTTATCAAAGAAAAAATCAAAGATTATAATATTAAATATATTGAATACAGTAGAGCTTTTGCATCTATTAAATCGTTGAGCACGCATATTTTACCAGTTAATCCAATTTTGAATCTTTTAGAAAGTAATTATACAGTTAAAAGTCAGGTTTTTGGAGCATATAAAATAGTCCTGGGCACGAAATCAACTATGAGTTTGTCTACTTCAGAAATGATGGCCAAAATAATTTCAACTGATTATGGTAATTTGTTTAATACTGCAGTTGTTTTTTCTAATTTAGCACTTATGTATCCTGCTGAACTAAATCCTATTTTTGATTTAGATAAGGATAAACTAAAGACACGTCTTGAACAGTCTCAGGAAGCAAATAAATGCACTTCACATATTATTGCTAAAAAATATTACAGTATGGATAAATTATTGGCAGATAATGAACGTGTTATTTATTTTGATAGAGATTATGATACAACAAATTACGATATATTAGAACAAAAATTTAAACGAGAGAAAAATTCTCTAAGTCCGGATGAATTAGAACTATACATATCTGAAGAGTTTAAAAAGAAAAATAAACTGAGCGATAGTGAAGCCATGTATATGGCAGAAACATTAGTAAATAGAGCTAAAAAAGTGATTGATGGTCAATATGCTATAATTGCAAAGCAAATAAACGAATCTGAATTAACTGAGATAAATTATGCAAATTTGGAATATTATATTAGACAAAATGATCAATGGGTATTGGCTGAGGATATAGACCCAAAATGGTTTATTCAAGACACTGATATATTATGTAATATACAGACCGATTGCTTATACAACCCTAAAAATACAACTGATGATAAATGCGAATCTGTAGAAGTCATCAAAAGCACAATGCTTGATAAAGCTCTTAAGGATATTATGAAACAATTTGATACAAGTTATAATGTATCTAAAGAAGATTTAACTGCAAAAATAACACATCATTTAGCTTATTATGAAGACATGATGACACGACTTGAACAGATACAAAATACGTATTATTATAAATACAACAATATAAAACATAAATTGGGATTGGAAATTCAGGAAGGCCCTCCTATAATAGTGTCACCGCATACAAAATTACGTGACTTAATTGTCGGACAATCCGATTTTGTTAAAAGACAAAATGATATTTTGTTATTTGCAAATAAATTTTGCAGATACGGTAATCCAGAAGTTGCAAATATTAATGATGGAGAAATGGAAACCTGGTGGTGGATGTATTGCAAAGAGACACATACCAAATTATTACCCACATTTCGGGTTATTCTTGCCAAAACATTTACTAATAATCCTAATAATTATGATAAACAAATAGCGGTTTTGATTTCACTTATTGGTAAAGAAGGCGGCAATGGTGATGTATGGGTTGATAAAAATAGTGGAGAAGTAATAAGAGAAATTGATTTTGACGTATCTGAAGGCTATAAAGATGGATTTAAAGACGTTAGTCGTTCTATTTTGGCAGAAGACGCAGTTGAAACAACTTTAGAACAAGCTAAAAATAAAAAGGTGGCGAAACGATTGTCTCCTGAAGGCGAAATGGTGTCAAATATTGTCTCTTTTATGACATCCACTATGGGCATTGATTTAGAACCTATTCGTGATTTTATAATTAAAGTTGTTACTGAATTGATGAATGACGTCAAGGTTCTTGAAAAAGAACCCGCTTACAAAGAGCGGGAGAAAGAAGCGGCGAAAAAGGGGAAAAAGTTGCCGGAATATATTATGGTTTACAGTTCTACACTGCTTTATTTAACATTAGGTATGATTCTAATTGGCATACAAACCAGTATTCCATCTATTAAAACTCGCAAGACATTTCCCGGATGTGTGCGTTCATTTAGTGGTTTCCCAATTGAAGGAGAAGGCGATGATAGTGGATTAAATTATTTGGCATGTGTTGCCTTCAAAAATAAAAATCCTGTCACTATTCCATGGAATGTGTTGGCTAAATCAAAGGAAGACAAGGTTGCAGCAACAGTTAAAGCATTTATAATTAAATATTTGTTACCATATTCGGTCGTAGACCAAAAAATCAAAGAGAAGGTTGAATATTTATTAGCTACACCCGATATTTCAGATATTCCAAATGAACATAAATTAAGTCTTTGGAGACAATTTCTGCCATCCTTAAGTCGGTTTCATATTAGAAACTTGGAAAATATAACGGATGGATTTAAAGAAGAATTGGAACAAGAGATTCGCTTAGGCGACCCCAGACAAATAGACAAAATGTTGGTGATTGAGTCAAAAATACTTAAATATTCCATGGCAATTCAAGAAGATATTCAGAAAATAGTGGAACAGAAGGATTTACTATTAAAATCATCAAGTCAACCTTTTATGGTCAATGCTTGTTGCAATGAAAATGAAACGGTAGCCTTAACTACTTTGCAATATTTTATTAATGAAAATCCCGTTATAGCGGTTAACAATAAAATTATCAGAGACCTCAGTGCATTATTAAAGGATTTTAAAATATTAACGGATAGCGCTATTATGATAAGTAGTGTAAATTCAAAGCGTATATTTTCTGGAATATCTAATGACTTTGACGAAGAGACAATTTATCGTGCATTTATTGATTTATGTAAATTTCAGTCATCTTTGCCGTTAACAGATGAATTAATGGCTATTTGTCAAGATAAACCGGATTATTTATCAAAAGTGGATACAATTGAAGAAAAAATAGCTAAATTGAAACGCAATGAGAGAAATTATACCAAGGATGCATTTTTACGATTGTTCCAATTGGTAAGCAGATATAATATTATTAATATCCCATTATCATATGCAAATGTTTCATGTGCGGAGTCATTGAGACAAATATTATTTAAACTTGACGAAACGGATGACCAATATATTCCCGGAGCAATAAAACAAAATTTAAATGTATTATTAGACACGTATGATTTAGCTATTCAAGAAGATACTGCAGATATGACGAGATTTAAAAATTACTTGGCAAAATCTAATGATGGTATGCGTAAGGAAATGTTAAACTTTATAAAACGAAAGGCGAAAATTAGCGGCAATGAAATGAAAAATATTGAAAGATTTATTAATAGCTTAACGGTTTGGGAATTTGATAACAATCCCAGAAATATTGATGTAAAAATATCAGATGATTCAATGTATAATTACATTAATTTTTATAAAAATTTCATTTCCCTATTTTCTACTGTTTTTCCTGAAATAATTATTAACCGGCAAATACACTCATTTGAATCCCATGAATATTGGGGTTTTCATTTAAATCATAAAACTGAATTAAAAGAAACAGTGGAATCGTTTTATGAACCATTGACTAAATTTTTCGGAGATGCATCAATATCTAATGTTCTTACTGAAATACAAAAAAGATGCAACGGAATTATGTTGCTTTCGGAAACTACTCCTGCATTAACCAATATTAAAATTGGTGACAAGGAAACTCACTCGGTATTTGATAAGAGAATGGTTACGTTATTATACGAGTATTACATTTTACAGATTTTTACTGAATATATATCCTTAACAAAAGACCCTACAATGGTAGCACAAATATTAAAACATCCTGAATTAGAAACTGATGTTTATAGCTCAGATTTTTTAGTAGAGCAGCAATTGCGTTTTTCTGAATCCGAACAATTATATATAGAAGGAGATGTTAGCAAATTACAAGAAAATATTGGTAAATTACTTGCATCATTTATTTTAATAATGAAAAATTCCAAAAACATAATAAACAAATCTTATGACAAAATAGAGGATGTTATATTTAAACTTAAGGAAGCAGAGAAATACACGTTTACTGATAGATTAAAAGACATGACCGAGGAATTGAGAGAAGTTGATATGGTGAAACGTGCCACTAAAATTGGTGTTTGGGAGCGAGGCATATCCAAAGGTTTAAAACAATATGACCCTGAAACTTATGAACATGACAAAGAAGTGGCTCAAAAAATTGCTGAAATGCAATCATCGCTTAGAAAACATGCTAATGTAACAGATAGAAATATTGACTTACATATGGAAGATGCACTTGAAGATTTGGAAGCACAGGCATTTATAGATAGGGATGAGTTAGATATACATAATGTTGGTGAAAATTTTGAAGATGGTGACCCATATGGCGATGAAAGAGATGCTGATAATGATGGTGATTATTAATTTGTATAGACAGAAATATAACAAAATACAAAATATAATAAAAGATGTATAAAAAATATAACAAAGATAATATAAACAATTATAGAAAAGTTTATATTATATTATATCAGACATATGTTGAGAACATTTACAAGAAATAATATAACTTTAGTATCTATTTTATTATTTATTTCAGTTTTTGGAATCGTGCAACTCATTAAACCCGCATTCCTGTATAAACCCGATGGCAGCACTCGTGATTTTGGCATCGGTTATAAAAATAAAACAATTATGCCTGTTTGGTTATTTTCTATTATTTTAGGAATTTTATCATACTTATTTGTATTATATTATTTAGCGTATCCCAGAATGTTTTAGTTACAGTCTACCAGTTGTAAGAGGTGGGCTAAATATTACAATTCTTGTGGTCGGAGATAATGTTAGTATAGCGTAATCATTTTTATTTTTGATTCTTTCAATTGAATATTTATATATATTTTTGTATTCAACTGTGTTTTTATTGATTTGTCTCATATATCTACCGTTTCTTAGCTTGTATGTCATTGTTTATTAGATTATTAGATTATTAGTTTGTTTAAATGTTATATATTTTATATTATTCAAAGTAATATAAAATATTTTTCAATTATTTATTTATTTATTTATTTATTTATTCATTTATTCATTTATTCATTTGTTTGTGTAGTTGTTGGTTTGCCTAAATTTTGTTGATTTTTTTTGGACGTTTCAGATTCCAAATATTTATCATAATTCGCCTTAATTGATTTAGCATCTCTTATACATCCTCTTGTTGCTAAATTATAATAGACAATAGATGTTACTAAAACTGCTGTATAAATATACCACATTGATTCTCCTGTATTATCTTTAGACACAACTAATGCTAATAATTGTTTTTTAATATCTTTATTTTCAAACATTTCTGGTTTCATAAGGGGTTTTAACAGTAACCAAATTTTTGAAAAGTTTTCAGGATAAATTTGATTAATCAGCAATGCTTTATTACCGCAAATTTTTAATATAGCTTCAGCTGCTTCCATCATAGCACCTTTTTGGGTTTGATCTTGTGTCCCGTCAATCGCATTTTTCATATTTGTATCAATCAAAATAGATGACAATATTTCATTTGATCCTACTGAGACAAAATAATAACCGACAACATCCGAAAATACTGATTTTAATTTAGGAAATGCAGAAAGCATTGCTAACATAATTCCAAAAATTAATAACCATGGGAAAAACGTGTAATATGCTGCTGCACTAATATTTTTACCTGCATCTCCACCACATTTATTAATAAGATATATAATATTTAATATAAATTGTGTTACAATGACAACTAATAAATAAATGGCTAATTTAGGTCTGCAATTATAATAATATGAGATTATATTATCTTCACTTAACTCACCAGAGTCGTCAAGTTCTAATACAGGTTTACCAAATACTGGAACAGATGAAAAATATAGTAATGTAGTAAGTATAAATATAATTATTGAAACATAAGATATATCCATATATAGATAATTGGTATAATTTTTTTTTGTTTTTTAAAGGTATTTATTATGAATTACACTAAACCTATTTTAACAGAACCTGGAGTAAAATACTTCTTAAATGAAACTTTAAAACAATGTCATGTTTTTAAAGAAAAATACAATAATTACTTATTCAATGTTGGAATATTTATTGTATTTATATTAATTTTAGGAGGCTTATTACTTTATAAGTATAAAGGTAAGCTAACAGCAGAAGAAATAGCTGAAAATGAACTTAATAAAAAACGGTACATTTTATCTAAAATCAAAAATTATCAAGACACTAAAATACGTGCACAACAAGAATTAATAACTGGACTACCTCATTGGGAAACAGAGTTTGATGTGATTACAAAAAAAAATATTATTACATAACTTAGAATAAGTAGAAATAAAGTAGAAATAAAATTAGAATAAATATATAAATATATTCTATAATGAGTGCTTCAAATATTCCAGATGTTAATGATGCATTAAATGAATTTTATAAATTAAAATCAACTTATGAAACTACATATTATACAAAATATGTTAAGCCTATAATTTTATCCAAAGATAAGAGCAAGAGAGAAAAGCGTATTGATTATTCAAAATTACCAAAGGCAGAATGTATCAATTGTAAACGAAATGTAGGAACAATATTTTCAATTAAAAATGATGTAGAAGAATATGTGCGATTATTTACAGCAAAATGCGGCGATTTAGATAATCCATGTCCTCTTGATATTAATATAGAATACGCAGGAAGATATACATATAATTCACAAATAGCTAACAATGATGAAGACTTGTCTGAACTAAAAAATAAAATAATTAAGGATAAAAATGACATGATGTTTGGTTATATTAGTCAACCGGATGCTATACAAAAATTTAATGATAAAACTACTGAATTAAAAGATATCACTGAAATAGCGGGGTTTGTAATTAATACCAATATAGTAATTAATGAAAATCCGGAAAAAAAGGTTTTACTAAAAAATTTAGAAGATGATTTTGGTATAAACTATTTGATGCCATTTAAACATATGACTAAGGAATATGACGATTCTAATGGAACCGACCAAAAAAAAATGCATGAAGCTGTTAAATTTTATGTTAATGAAATGATACCAAAATTAAGAGAAATACAAGCTTTAAAATATGAAACTGAATATGTAGATTGCAAAAATAGTGAAGACGATAAAAAGAATAATGAAAGCGATGAGTATTTTTTGTTTCAACGAAAAAATAGTTTGTCTAAATTGGAATTTAATTTTTTCAGTAAAGATAGCGTTAAATCATTTGTAAAAGGTGTTTTACAACCTTCGGCGAATCCATTGTCGTCTAAGTCAAAAACCCGCAAAATACGTCCGAAACTTAAATTGGTTCAAGCTGCCGATGAACCTGCAGTTAGTGGTACTACAGTAGAACCTGCAGTTACTGGCACTACAGTAGAACCTTCAGTTACTGGCACTACAGTAGAACCTTCAGTTACTGGCACTACAGTAGAACCTGCAGTTAGTGGCACTACAGTAGAACCTTCAGTTACTGGCACTACAGTAGAACCTGGTACTCAACCTGGTACTCAACCTGGTGCTACAGTTAGTGAAGCTGCTGCTGCTGAAAATGAAGTATAAAATAAACAATAATAAATTATTATAATGTAAAAATTAAAAATATAACGTTTATTTATAAGTAATCCATAAAATGATATGCAAATATATTTCTATACCAGCATTTTTATGCAGCTTTGTAATTGGATTATTTTTTGTATATGTATTAGGACCAGAAACCAAGGTAATCTACAAATATCCATCACCTTCTAATTACAAAGATATTTTATACAAAGATAAAGTAGATCAATGCTTTGAAATTAAACCAGTGGAAACCACTTGTCCTATAAATCCATTAAGTGTTAAAAAGGTTCCTATGCAAAATTAAATTCTTGTATTTTATAATATCATTTTATAATATAATGATACAACTATCTAAATTTGTTCATAGCAGTACAGGTAGATATATGATGTCTATTTTATTGGGTTTAGGACTGGCTACACTTTTTAGACAAGCATGCAAAGGTAAAAACTGTTTGATTTATAATGCTCCTCCAATTGAAGAATTAGACGAAACTTATAAATTCAATGATAAGTGCTATTCATTAGAGAAAAATTCAGTCAAGTGTGACACTAAAAAACAAATATACTCTTTTGAATAGACTTTTGTTTTTGAATATGCGTATTTTATTAAATACAGGTATCTTTAGATAATATATAATATAATTATGGGCGATAATAATACAACAAGTATTCATGATTTGCCTACAGATCCCGTGTCAGGTGGCAGCATCGGTGGTAATATTTCATTAGTAGCAAATGAAATTAGGCAGCAGCAACAGCAACCTCAGCAACAGCAACAAGGTTCTGCCTTGTCTCTTGACCAAACCACAATTAGCCAAATTGTTAATGGACTGCAACAAGCAAGTATTGCTGGAGCTACTACATTACCCAGTAGAGATATTCCTCAAAATACCCAATCTTTAACACATGATTCGCATATTCAACCAAATTATGTCCCTCCTCCATCTAATAATGACTACATTAATGATGCTGATTATGATAATGATAATAATATAAATAATTATAATCGTGGCGAACAAATGAAAAATTCATTGGATTCAGTTTATGATGAAATTCAGATACCATTATTAATTTCTATTTTGTATTTTATGTTCCAATTACCGATTATTAGAAAAACATTATGCAAGTATATACCTTTGTTATGCAATAATGATGGAAATTATAATATTAACGGACTTGTATTTACATGTGGGCTATTTGGTCTTTTATACTACTTTTTGTCTAAAACGATGAGGATGTTTAATACCTTTTAATATTAGTTTTTGATTTATTATGATTTATATATTTTTAAAAATAAAAATAATATATAAATATAACAGTAATTTGTTATGAGTTATCAAGACATTTCATTTTTAATTTTTACCGAAATTGTTGGTGATTTTGGCTACAAAAAATTTGCAGATAAAGGCGGAGTAACTAATTTTTTAGTAGGAACTTCCGGTTATATTGGGGTTATTTATTTTTTAATCCGTTCGCTTCAAGGCTCTCAAGTATTAATGGTGAATGCTGCATGGGATGGTTTAAGCGCATTAATTGAATCAATTGCTGCATTTGTAATCTTAGGAGAACGATTTGATGACCCTTGTAAATATCTTGGTATTGTGTTTATCATATTAGGTCTGTTCTTTTTGAAATTACCTTTAGTAAATACTAATAAATTTGTGTTTCCTAAGTTTTTTGTCTCTTAAAAAAAGAATCCCTTCTTTTTCTTCTTATTTTTTTTGGTTTTTGTCTTTGATCTTGTCTTCATTTTATTTTTCTTATTATTATTAGTCTTATTTTTATTAGTTTTATCATTTTTGTTATCATTATCTGTTTTCACGTTATCCATTGGTCTATAACGCAAAAACCACTCTTCATACTCTTCTGTTTTCTTTTTATCCTTTAGTTCAATAAACTTCTCGGCTTTTTCTGCTCTCATCTCTTCTATTGTTAGTTGATGTCCCATGCAATTTAAACTAAACCGCTTCAATAACCCTTTTTGAGCCAGTCTATTCTTCTCTTGTACCTGAAATAAAAATTTGGACATACATAACATACGGTCTTTATCATAATATGGTCTGTCTGCGTATAAAAATGCTAAATAAAAACTTAACATGGTGTCTATTGTTGCTATTTTTATATCATATCCGTCTATTTTTATTACATTATAGCTATGACATGCCAACGGCTCATAAATTAAAACAACGGTATCACTTCCTACTTTAATTTCGTAATGTGGTGCAATAATTTCACCAACAGGGGGGCGTTTTATTATTTTGACATTTTTAATACCTATATCAAGCAAACGTTCCTTTACGATTTGAGACGTTGTTAATGGGTCTTCTGTTAAAACATCAAAATCCGGAATTTTATCCAATTTTTTACGCAAATTATGTGGCATATATTGCGAATAAAGCGATACAGTATAACCGCCAAAAAATACAACACCTTGATCTACTAATGTATTCCGTATATTTTCGTATATTTTTTCAGAAAAATTAGGATTGTTCATTGACCTCTGGAAATCCATGTGAGTGCATTGGTCACTTTTCAATGGATAATGTTTGTTTAATAATACCAAACGTTTAAGAACCTTTTCCCAGCGACTCACGTCACCCTGTGGTCTTGATAGTTCTAAATACATTGACATGCGCAATAAATTTGGCGGCGAACATAGGATACCAGCTATGCTAACTGCATCTTTTTTGATGGCATTGAATAAATCTTTTGGAATATATGTTATGTCGGCTACTGGTATGAAATTTACAAATACTTTGTAAGTGCCATGATGTTGACCGGATTTTGCTTCTACTTCAATGAACCCAGCTTTAACATAAGTGTCAACTAATTCTTTTGCATCATTTAATGCATTGAATGAATAAAAATCCAAATCGGGGATTTCAATGTCTCTATTGTAAAATTGCTCTTGTCTTGGTAGAAGCCGATTAATACTTTCGCCGCCGTAAATAATGAGCTTTTTACTTCTGATGAAATTTTCAACGATACTAATTATTTGTTTGATTTCAGGTGAATTTGCAACTTGTTTGCCCTGTATTTCTTCTGCGGTATCCACTGCCTGACGGAGAATTGCTAATTCACAGTCGCTAAATTTTAACCCTTTACATGAGTCATTTTTCTTCATATATATTATTAATATTTAATTATATATATTCATTATTTTTATTAGTATTTTATTGGTATTTTATTGGTATTTTATTAGTCCATTGAAGATATAAATTTATAAATTTATACATCTCTTAAATATAATTTAGGTTGTAACTCACTTTTTACATCCTGTTTCTTTAATTTAGTAATGTGGGCGTAAATGACTAAAATGCAACGTTTATATATCGGGTGTTTCTTGATTCAAAAATAGTTTGTTATATGCATCATTTGGTAGTATATCCACTTTATTTAACTCTTTCATAAAATAACATCCAAGTATTCTTTCAAATGCACAAGAATGATTTTTTGTATTGGAATGTAAATCGTATATACCATTATTAAACATATTTTCAACAAATAAATTATTAGAACAGAAACAATTCCATAATACTAATGGTTCATTATTCCATTCATTCATATTTATACTTACTAATAATTTATTAATTAAATTTAATCCAAAGTCACTCCAATTTAAACCATTTGTGTAGACGTTAAAAGCAATTGCATTTGGTGTATCGCAATCCAACATCATTAAATCTAATTTATAATTAATATGAATAGTTCCTTGAATAAAAATATATTTATCGGCACGATAATATTGTAATGCTAATTTATATGCACCCATTTCATATCTGTGTGTAGTACAATTATTTTCTAAAATTATAAAATCTAATTCACGTGCAGTTTTATGCCAATTGTTATTTAAAGAATTATTATCAACAGTAATTATAGTATCGTATTTATAAACATTTCTTAATTGAGTTAAACAACTAATAAGGTGATTATAGTTATTTTGGTCGTTATTTATATAAACTGCCACTATAATTATGGTTCCTTTAATATGTAATGGCTTATATTGTAATCCATAATTAATATATTCTGAATATCCTTGAACAGTTCCGCAATCGAAAAACATTCCACTCATAATTTTGCATAATAATTTACTATTGTTATCGTTAATGTATCGTTTCATAGAATATCCTATATGTAAGTCTTCTTTAATTATATATTTTTCAAATTCTGGTTTAAAAATAACAGACCCCCATCCATAATTATAATCGCAAGTAATATCCTTATCTATAATATCTGTAACAATGTTATTATTAATATTACATTGACCAATTTTACCCAATTGTGTATTTCGAATATTCCATACATAAACTCCAGCATTTGTATCAGTATTTAATAATAAATCTTCTATTAGAATTGGTGATAAATTATCTACAATTGTATCTGGCATACACATTAATGTCAAATTGTATTCTTCGCCTTCTATACATCTTATAATTGTTTCATTCATAGTTTCAGTATTACCAACTAATTTAATAATAATATTTGTTTTCGTTTCTGAGAATTGAGTTTTTATTAGATGTGATACAAAAATTTCAGTAGTAGGAGATACTCCTATAATTATTTTGCTGCATTCGTATTTTTCTAATATATTAATCCAATTTGATAATAGTGATATATTTTTATCTTTCATAGGAAGCATAAATTTAGGTAAATTGAATAATCTTGAAGCTGTACCTGCGCACGGAATTAGTCCAATTACAGATTTCATAATAATATATATATATATATATGTGTGTGAATATTTTAAATTATTGTTTATATATATTTAATTTAGAAACAATTATAATTTCTTTATCAAAATTAAAATTCCGTAAAGAATCATTTTATATAAATAGCCATAATCAAAATATTATAAATGAAATAGATACCCTAAATATTTATAATAATATTGAAGTTATGCCAGGAATTCAAGAATTCTTTTCTTTATTGATTGAAGAAAAGAAAATTATATATATTGTCACAGATATCTCAGAAAAAATTTTAAATATTATAACTTTAAAATTTTCGTTTTTATCAGAATCAATTATCATAATTTCAAAAAATATTACATGTGAATCTTATATAAAAATCATAAAAGATTGTAGTAATAAATGTAATTATTATGATATGATTAGTTTTGAAAGCGACTTCAGTAAAATAATATCAAAAAATATAATTTATAATTTAGTAGTTATTAATGATAAATATAATATAGATAGCAAAAATTTATGCATTGAAAATGTAATACATAATTTTATTAATATTAAATCATTTATCTATAAAAAAAATTTTGAATATGTTCCTTTTTATGTTTCATCTAAAACCAAACACCGAAATAAATGGAATGAACTAAAACAATATTTTCCAATATTATCTCGTTGGACTGATACCAATAAAAGTAAGTTTGAAATGAATAATGCAGATAAAACGAATATATGTGCTATAATAAAGGAAGATATTTTTAATTCTTCGTTTGGCGTTTTATATCTTGAGAATGATGATAAAAATCATATCGGTTCTTTAATTGAGTTAGGAATGTTAATCGGACAAAATAAACCCATTTTTTTATGCGGTAATAATATATTTGTAAACGAAGTATTATTTAACTTTGATAGTCAAATAAATGTTAAATATATTGATAATTTTAATTTATTTGAAGTAATCCGTAATATTCAATATGATATAAATCATTGTTACATAGAGTTTAAAGATAATTTAATGAATATGATGCAAAAAAATATTGAATAACAAATATTTTCTATTATACCTTCTCTCATTCCCCCCTTGAATATCTAGTGCAACGCCATTCAGGTGTCCAATTTTAAATCTTGAAGGGTAAAAATTAGATTTTTAATTCTATTTTGCCAACAGTTGTTACAGTTCTGGTTGCATATGATACATTTGGATTTTGCGGCGCAGGAGCAGCAATAGTTTGCACTTTATATCTCAAATTTTCAGGTTTTAATACAAACGCTGTTCCGTTTTCTTCAAAAAACATATTATTTTCCTCTAAATTTGTGTCTACCATTTGATATCTCATTGCCATAAATTGACATCCATTGTTTCTCATGACAATTGAATTTGGATTTGGTGGATTTGAACCTTTGTCAGGAAATCCTATTGTCATATTTACCATGTTATGATTAATTAATTCATTCATATCTGGTGTATAAACTATTTCATAATTCGTTAATCCTCTTAAAATTGCAGTGTTGCTTACTATATTCACATATTCATTAAATGCGGTTGTTAAAAATGTTTTATTACTTCCATCCACCATAATAATAACCTTTCCGGCTAATTCATTTAATTTCATTTCCGTTATATTTCTATTACTATAACTAAAGGCTGGTCCCAATATTCTACCATTTGTTTTATTAAAATTGTCAAATAGTTCAGTTAGTTTTTCATATATTTTTTGATTAGATGATTTTATACGTAAATGTAAAAAAATAGGGTCTACTGGATTCGGAGCAGTTGACGTCGTAAAAGCATAGTTACTTATAACATTTAACACTTCTCCAAAACTAACATAATTAAAAGTTTCTTTTACACAATAGTTATCTGTAGTTGTTGTTGCAACTACAGGAGTATCATCTATATAAAATATTTCAAAATCTAATGCTCTTATACCCTGTTTTAGCAAACTTTTAACGACACATGTATCTACATAATCGTTTTTATAATTACCACCCGAACAAGCATTGTATGCCGATTTAATATAATAATCTCTTAAAGGCTGTTGAAAATTTTGATTATTAACGTTTATAGAACGAATTTTACCATTGACTGATCCGTACATTATGTTCATAAAATTACAATCCTTAGCTCTTAATCCGTTAGAAAATATAGTTCCAGTATAATAAAAATACACTACTAATGCTAATACAAGGATAACCATATTTACTACAGACAATGCAAATATAGCAGTTGAATCATTCATATTTTGAATTTTATTGAAAGCATTTCCTATAGTATTTGATACACTTGACATATTTATAATATGTCAACATAATATTTTACAAATAAATATAATATTATCATGTTTATAATTAGTTAAAAAAATAATATGTTAATACTATAACAATATTATGGCTGGAGGATTAATGCAATTAGTAAGTCAAGGACAACAAAATATATTATTAAACGGTAATCCCAGTAAAACATTTTTTAAAAGTGTTTTTGCACAGTATACTAATTTTGCTCTTCAAAAATTCCGTGTAGATTTTGAAGGCTCAAAAACATTACGTTTAACGGAACCATCTACATATACATTTAAAATACCTAGATATGCGGATTTATTAATGGATTGTTATTTATCTGTTGTCCTACCAAATATTTGGAGCCCAATTTTGCCACCACAAGATCCTGCAAATAATACTTCAGTAAACACTAATAGTGATCAATGGGTTCCATATGAATTTAAATGGATTCAAAATTTAGGAGCTAAAATGATTTCTAAAATCAGTATAACATGTGGCAATTATACGCTTCAAGAATATTCTGGGGACTATTTATTATCTGCTGTACAACGAGATTTCAACACAGATAAAAAGAAATTATTTGATAATATGACAGGTAACGTTGCTGAACTAAATGACCCTGCCAATGCGGGTTCTAATATAAATGCGTATCCCAATGCATATTATACAGATGCACTTGCTGGACCTGAGCCATCTATACGAGGCAGAACACTATATATTCCGTTAAATAATTGGTTTGGATTAAAATCACAGATGGCCTTTCCATTAACATCATTGCAATATAATGAACTACATATTAATGTTACATTGAGACCGATTAATCAACTATTTCAAATACGTGATGTTTTTGATTCAGCAAATAATTATCCATATGTTGCTCCTAATTTCAATTTATGGTATATGCAATTTTACAGATTTTTACAGCCTCCACCTGATGTTAGTATTGCAATTGATTCTTATTCTGATTTAAGAACCCTATGGAATGCGGACGTTCATTTAAATTGCACTTATTGTTTTTTGTCTAATGATGAAGAGAGACAATTTGCATTGCAAGAACAAAAATATTTGATAAAACAAGTTTATGAAAAACATTTTTATGATGTTACTGGCCCCAATAAAGTAAATTTAGAGTCTATTGGCATGGTGTCAAATTGGATGTTTTATTTCCAAAGAAGTGATGTCAATTTACGTAATGAATGGTCTAATTATACAAATTGGCCGTATAATTATGTTCCGAATGATATTATTTTGGCACCAGTGGATGGTAAATATATTATTTATAGACCGGATGCATTAAACAATCTGGTTGCTGTTTCAATTGGTCCTGGTGTAAATCCAGATGGCACTCCAACTGGTCTTGCTATTACGCCAGTTTACACGCCAGAAAATGACAAATATATTTTAATTAGTTTGGGTATCTTATTAGACGGTTCATACAGAGAAAATATACAGCCATCGGGTGTATTTAATTATATTGAAAAATACACAAGAACCAGCGGAAATGCTCCTGAAGGATTGTATTGTTACAATTTTGCGATAAACTCAAATAATATGGATTTACAGCCGTCTGGTGCAATAAATATGAGCAGGTTTAATTTAATAGAATATGAGTTTACAACTATTATTCCGCCATTAGACCCATTGGCTCAAAGTTTAGTTGTGTGTGACCCATCTACGGGAGAAGTTATAGGCATTAATAAGCCAACGTGGCGAATTTATGATTATAATTTTAATTTAACCGTGTTTGAAGAGAGAATAAATCATATTATTTTTGTTGGCGGCAACTGTGGTCTCGCTTATGCGACATAAAATTCTCGTAATATAATATATATTATTGAACTTAAAGCTCTTTAAGTTACTTTACAATATATATTATTTATCAATAACAACCGTTTTGATAACATTTATTTTTTTCAGTCAGGCAGTATTTAAATACTGCATGACATTTTCTAAAACCAAATTTACTTTTGGAAATAATATAAACAAACATATTATTCCTTAAAAACCTAAATAGTAGAATTTGAAGGCGGGGGTCCCAAATCATAAAACATACCTGTTGATGTAACAGACAAAGGATAAACCGGTTTAATTAGTTCCTCCGACGCAGACAACTTTGGCAGCTTACTGTATGCTAATTTTAAACCATAATTAAATGATTTTGTCCACGTATCTATTCCTTCATACATTCTTGGCACTTTAGCGTCATTATTTATAACTCTAGCAAAAGCTCCAATATCCGTTGTTAAAGTTGAATATTGCGGTGTCTGAGAAAATGTTAACTTTCCTGCAGCAACATCATTTTGCGGCATATCACAACTACTTAGTTGTGTAAATGATTCTATTGTTTTACTTTTATTTTTATTGTTATTTTTCTGAATAAGGGTAGGTGGAGTGCAACCATCGCAATCAATATCCGCAACACATTGTTCTCTTGTTATGGCACATTGAGCTTTTGGGCCACAGAAGTTTTTACACGTATAAAAATTATTTACTACATCTACGTCTTGAACTGTTAATTGACTATCTGGATTATATTCTAATAATTCATTTGGATTATATATTTGTTTTAATCCCTCTTTATAAGAGGGACCATAATATATATATTTGATTGCAATTGTAAATAAAAATGCTAATACTAATAAAAATACAATTTTTATAAAGTATTTTTGTATTTCATTTGCTTTCATATTTATAATATAAATTGATATAATAATTGATGCAACGATGCACGTTTACTTTTATTTATTTTATATATTTATTATAAATAATGTTCAGTGCAAATAATACTAATACTGATAATGTTGAATCAAAAAAAAAGGAACAAGCAAATGAAGTTAAAACTACTGATTGGAAAAAATTTGCTATGAAATTTTCAACAAGTTTTGTACTTACTATTTGTTTAGGTGTTGTTGTGTTTGGGGCTTGTGGATTATATACGACCAAGGTTGCTCAATCTAATATTCTACCCTCAGAAGTAAAATTCGCTCCTTATACAGATACTGATTATAAATTAGACAGTAGTGCAGATAATCCTGCTAAAATATTTATGAATATTATAAAAATTCGCCCTTGGAAGGGTTTCAATTTTTGGGATGATCCAATATCAGTCCATTCACAAGAAGCTACCTTTATAAAGGAAAATTTTTCCGATACTTGGATATTTAAAACACTATGTTCTTTAAATGAATCTGCTAAAAAAAATGATACATTCAGTAACATGAGCTATATGATGCACGATGAATTGAAAACAAATCTGGCTAATGCATTTGGAATAGTAAATACAATATATTCATTACTTTATAAACTTCCTGAATGGGTTGTAATGTTATTTTATTTTACAGCAATTCCATTTATTGGTATATTTTTATTATTTTATAACGGTATTCGGGCTTTAATTACTCATTTAGGTAACACATCTGCAGCATTTAGAGAATATAATACTGAAAATGAAGAATGGGAAAAATGGCCGTTATTAGATAAGAGAAGAGGATGGTTATATTTCTTTTGGGTTATTATTGTCTTTATTTTTTATTTATTTATAAGTTTTTATTTAGCTATTTTTATGTCATTTTTTACAACTATTTATAGTTTATTTACACCTTTATCAAAAGAATATAACTTAAAAGGTTCTAAAGAAACATACGGATTTGGAACATTTTTAAGGGACACATTTGTATATAAAAAATCGTTCATTTTATTTTTAACAGCATATACATTATTAGATTCAGTAAAGACATATTTAAATAATAGCAATTATATGATTGGCTGCGTTATTGCCATATTAATTTTAGCTATTGGATTTAATATTTTCAACCCTACTGACCCTAGTTTTAATGATGTTACACAACAAAATTTTACAGAATCTCCTGGCAAAATATCCAGAAATATTACGAGTAAACAAGTTCCAGCAAATGTTAAAATTGATTGTCCAATTAAAGATAAAACATTAGAGACAACTGACAATCCATTACTTATGAATGCTGATCCTTCTGTTAGTCCTTCTGCTACTCCTGCTGCTCCTTCTGCTGCTCCTGTTAATAATAATCCGACATTTTATAGACAACCGCTGTTCCAAACACCAGGATCAGGACAACCAGGATCAGGACCAGTAATAACCGGTGGTAAAAAGTATATCCCCAGAAGGCTAAATAAAGATGGAACAAGTCATCAAAAATACAATTTCAAATTAGCATAAATATTAGTTTAAATAATACAAACAATTTAAATATAAAATATATTATTTAAACATGGAATTTAAAAAAATAAAGAACAATACCCCATTTATTAGTATATGCACTCCAACATTTAATCGTAGACCATTTATTCCATTTATGATTAAATGCTTTGAACACCAAACCTATCCAAAGGATAAAATTGAATGGATTATTATTGATGATGGGACTGACCCTATCGGCGATTTAGTTAAACATGTCCCCCAAGTCAAATACTATCACTATAATGAAAAAATGGTGTTGGGTAAAAAACGCAACTTAATGCATAACAAATGCTCAGGAGATATCATCATTTATATGGATGACGATGATTATTATCCTCCAGATCGTTTTTCACATGCGGTTCAAACATTAGTAAATAATCCAACATATTTAATCGCAGGATGTAGTGAAATGCATATTTATTTTGCATCACAACAAAAGGTATATCAATGCGGACCATATAAAGAATTTCACTCAACTGCTGCATCCTTTGCATTTAGAAAAGAACTTTTGCAACAAACCAGTTTTAATGACGAAAATGCGTTAGCAGAGGAACGACATTTTTTGAAAAATTATACGATTCCATTGAAACAATTAGACTGTTTGAAAACAATAATGGTTTTTTCACATAAACATAATTCGTTAAATAAAGAGGTTTTATTAGAGAATCCAGAATCAACCAAAACAGTTGAGTCCAGATATAAAGTAGATGATTTTGTTACTAATCCGGAACTAAAACAATTTTATATGATTGATATGAATCAAATGTTGTCAAATTACGAACCGGGTAAACCCGAATATAAACCAAAATTGATGGAACAATTGAAACAAATAGAAGATGAACGTAATAAACGATTATTAGAACATAATAAAATGTTGGAATCACAACAACGATTATTGCAAAAAGAAAGAGAGAGAAATGGAGGAACCAAAGAATTAGATGCAATGCGAAATCACTATGAAAAACAATTGGCTGACAAAAGTTATTTAATTAATGAACTATTGAAAAAAGTAAAGGAACTAACTGTTGAATTAGCCGATTATAAGGATAAGGATAAAAAATAAGAGAAAAAAGGTGTATAAATATTGTTACCTGTTGTTACCTTATAGTTGACGTATATGTGTTATCTATACGTCATGTTTTGTCTTGTATTCGGCAATGATTTCCTTAATTCCGGATTCTTCAATTTCTGTATATTTGGATAAGCTTAAAATATTAAGTTTTGAGTTTATTTTTTCTCGCTCAACATTATAACGTTGTTTTATTTTATCAAACTCTAAATCAATATCTGTTAATTCCGTATTATATAAAGCAGTCATATAGGGTTTTATTTCATCAAACTCTTCTGTCATAACATCAATTTCCAGTTGATGCAATTCTTCAGCTGCAATCCGTTCTTGTTCTGCTATTTCTGCCTTTTTTCGTTCCAGTCGTTCCTTTGCTGTTTCGCTTATAAGCGGAGCCTTTATTACAGTAGCAGTTAATTTTTCTATAGTTTTTGGTTGATTATTTTCAAAACCCAACAAATTATGATAAAACAATGGCCATTTTTGTAAATTTTTAAAGGTTGCTGTTTTTGTTATTTGGTTTGGCCCATTTAATGATTCCCATTCACTCCATGACATTTCTTTTAGTTGACGTGACAATATCAAGACATTTTTCCCATCGTCTGCACCCCAACTAACTAATCTGTATGTAGCATCCATAATATCAATTATTTTATGGAATCGCATAAATTTGCCGTGAAAGCGGAAAGCAAAATAATCTCCTTTTTTTGATGCATTGGCTTTACTATCAGTCCATCTCCAAGTATCTCTGCTTACCAGTTCATTGTAATGAAGCATAGATATTGAGTTATTTGATGTTGTGTTAATTGGAGTTGTTGTTAAACTGAACATTATGACTAACTTTGTATTTGACTTTGTATTTGACTTTGTATTTGACTTTGTATTTGACTTTGTATTTGACTTTGTATTTGACTTTGTATTTAAACTTTATATTTTATATTTAATATTATAATTTTAAATTATAATATAATTTCAATTTTTTAGTTATATACTGTAAAAAATAAATAACTAAAAATATGTTATAAAAATAATGTTATTTCTAAAATATAATTTAAAGGAATACCACATAATAATTATATATTACAATAGTTATTATGTATGAAATGGACCAACATGAACCTGACCATGATGTATTAGCTGAACGTATTACAAAAGGAAATGAAGCTATCCGAAGTAAACTCGGCAACAAAGGATATTTTAAAATTACCAGACCTTTTAAACAAAGATGGACTGATGGAAAATATCATGATACAGTAACAATTGAAATGTATGCATCAGGTGATGCAGGAAGTTTTATCAGGCATGCTGTAACCGGTGAAAGAACTAAATTTCGTGTTGGCACGGCTGATCAAGATTTATTTTTTATTGTAACTATGACTGGAGTTAAAGATGCAGGAGGATCGTTTCGTTTATTTTATGATTCGCCTACACAATATGAAAATCATCAGTACTTGTCATTAGATGCAGCTACTAAAGAAAAATGGCATAATAGGGTTTTTGGAACCCAATAATTATATTTAAATAAGTTTGGTTTTATTAAACTAAGGTACCAATATATGTTTTAAATTCATCATTATGTAGTTTTTCAATCGCTTGTATTATTTTCAGATGTTCGTTTTTGCCTCTTTGTAAATTATGATCCATATAGTTGCCGCCTCTTTGACTTACGCCTCTTTGACTTATTTCTCTGTCGTACTCAATACAAATATGAATTTCCTTTGCTATTTTTAATTCATATTTTACTGAATTTTTGTCTTTACCTAATTTGCGATCTTGTCTATATCTTTTTTCGTCTGTTCCGTGATATTCGTACCAATTGATTACCATAACACTCCATATTGTTTCTTCTGTAAATAATTGGTCTCTATCTTCAAATTGTTTTATTCTTTCAACCTCATTTTGAATCAATTGTGCACACGGTGTTCTAAAACATAAAGCAATTTGTCTCTTAAGAAATGTAGGCAAATTGTTAACCCAATCAATGTCAACGGTATTAGCATTGGTATTAGTATTAGACATGTTGTTATCGTTTTGTTTGTTTTATTTAAATATAAATATGTAATTACTTATATTTAATGGTGTAAACATAAAAAGTTATTTCAATTTTTTTATAATATATTTTATATTTTATATTTTATATTTTATATTTTATATTTTATATTTTATATTTTATATTTTATATTTTATATTTTATATTTTATATTTTATATTTTATATTCAATCATTTGTTTAGCATTATTCATTTGTATCGCTGTCATCAGAAGTAGACACCTCATTATCATCTACATTTTCCTTCGTATATTTCTCTAAATATCTATAAATACGATTGATATCTAACTTTGTTATTTCATAATTTTCAAATAATGCAAGCAGTTCAGTATCATCATACTTATTCTTAATATCCAAAAAGAATGCAAATACATCCTTTTTATCCATACACAATTGCTGACATAAATTTTGTATAAAGATGGAATTATTGTATTCAGTAGAATATTTAGTCAATACTTTTGTAAACCGAACTTCGGCTGGATTAAACTTGGGTTTTTTTTGGAATGTTTTGTGATAAATATCATTATTTTTAAATGTTTTGATTAAGGAACTCATTTCATTAAATTGCCAAATTTGTTTTTGAAATGTTATTCTATCAATATAATCAGCAAAACACATATTATCTAAAATATTCAAATAAAACGGGACAGATTCCTCTTTTTTAACCTTTCCTATAACATCAATAATATTTTCATGCCATAAAAGTCCAACAATAGTTCTGTCTGTTTCATTCATGATATTCAGATGGTCATCAAATGCATACGGTGTGTTAATAAGTTTTTTAGTGATTTTCCTTGTATCGTCATTATATGATTTCATTAAAAAAATATTTTTAATTATGTTGCCATTTAGTATGTTTTGTTTATTTTTATATAATTCATAAATAGTTGTGAATTTTCTTAAATCTCCTTGAATAAATGTAATTATACTTGTCTTGATAGTTTCATCAATAGAAGGAATTAAACTATTTATTATATTACCCATCTGAATCCGTGTTGGGGTTTTTAACTCAATCACATGACAAACCTTCATAAGTTCTTTAATTTTCTTATCTATGTGATAATTTCCTATGCAAATGATTGGATTCAATGTGATATCTTCAAGTCGCTGTTTTTTCGTTTTTTTGGGACGAATTATTTTAATTAAAGAATTAATACCACCTTTGTCTCCATTATTCATGCCATCAATTTCATCCATTACAATAGCGATTTTTTTGATTTTTTTATGAAATAGGCTCATGATATTTTTATCAGCCATGTTATGTTTAGTTATAGTGTCAATTATGGATTTATTTCGGATGTCTCCTGCATCATATTTAATGATGTCATAATTCAGTTCTTTAAGGACATTTACAACAAATGCACTTTTACCTGAACCAGGCTCTCCGTAAATGTAAATTCCTTTTTTAGTAGCCAAATTGTGTTTATTTAATTCAAAATTGGCTAATATTTCTTTCATTTTATTTACTTCTTCTTCACGATTAAGTAAAATATTAATATTTAACTTGTCCATCTTATATTTCTTACAATATTCTTTTTATGTTGATTTTTACTCAATCCAAGTTCTTTTAATAAATCCGATATTTGATTTTTACATTTAAACGAATCATACTCTAAGCAATAAGAATTTAAAAATAATACATAATTTGCATAAATACTGTCTCTATATAAATATTTTTTCATTTTTAACCACCAAACATAATTTTCCATTAATATTTGTTTAAATACAAAATCATTGTCTTGTCTAATCGTTGTCCTAATATATTGTTCAAGTAATTTAGGATTTATATACTTTGTAAATAGGCTATGATATTTGTAATAGTATTCTTTGTTTAAATTCATGTAAACTATATTTGGAACAAATGATTCAATTATATCAATTATCACAATCGGAAGAACTCTGAAATGTTTAAATAAATTTGATTCATCTTTTAAATTTGAATTTATCATTTACGATGAGTATACTTATCTTATATTCATATTATAAGATAATTATAAGTTACTTTCATTTATTGATTATATTTATGGCATAGAATTCGGTAGTTTAGTATCACATGGTTTATATTGTCCATATCCGTATGTAATACCATCCCATGTAGATCCACAAGTAGTAGCCCATGTATATTTATTACACGGTGTTTCTGTTTTTAAAAATATTTTGTCTTCACGACAAGAGCCTATACTTTGAGTATTTTGACATTTAATGCTTCCGATCGCAGCCTCAGCACTATTTGTTACATCTTCCCAATAATCGGGACAATTTGCAACCACGGGAGGCCATTTTATAACTGTTTTGGAATTAGTTAATGAATATCCAATGATGACTAAAATAACTATTAAAAAAATAATAGCAAATGTTAAAACTATTTGTTGAAAAGATGCATCCATTATATAAATTAAACATATATTTTTTTTATGATTGTAATATAATATGAATAGTGCTAAAGATTTAACAAAGGATAAAAATAGGAGCTCAAATGGCCGAGTAAATATTACTGATTCACCTGATATTTCTAATTTGTTTGCAATGTATGATAAAATTCCTGCAAATCAATGTGTTTCATTTAGAGAACCAACTTTAGGTCAATGGGATGAAACACCTCTATCAAAAGCTTATTTTTCTCAAAATAATATTCAAATTATTCAAAATGGTATTAGAGCCGGTGTATATAAAAAATCTAATAGTCAATATATGGTTGGGACTCAAGATTGTGAATCTTTAAAAATTATCATGCGAAGCATCTTTTTACAGCATGCAGCAAATCAACCCAAACAAATTTCCCAACAAATTGCAGAATTAAATCAAATAGTTTTGGTATATTGCATTTTCCATGTATATTCTGAAGCACAAGGTTATATGAAATATTTAACAGATGTTAGCACATTAGCGGTTCCATTAGCTGCACCTGTGATGGCATCACAAAATGATAAACGCAATTATAGAATGCCTACTTGGTTTTAATGAAAAAAATATTATTATTAAATAAATGTTATATTATATTATTTAATAATTACTATTGCTATTCATATTTATATTATTTATTAGTAACTGCTGTTGTGGTCTCAACTAAACACAGTGTTTGTTTTTTGACCGTCTTTTTTGTAGTACCAGCCTTCGCAACTACTTTATTCCCTGTCTTTTTCTTTGAACCAACTTCCCCTATTTGCGATTGTGTTCTCTCTTGTTGATATGTTTTATACAAAGTTTCTAACATATCTAATTCCGACAACCACATTTGTTCAATAGTAGTTTCCTTTATTCGCATAAGCTCATCTAATTTATTTTGATGTTCCTTATTTATTTTCTCTACATTCTCGTCTGAAACGCTGTCCATCGGCATTCTGGTTAAATATTTGTATTCTTCATCGCCTTCAACTAAATCATATGTTTTCTCTGATAATAATGCAATAATTTCTGACTTCTTTTTCTTTCTCAAATCAATCGTTCCATCTAATAATTCCTGAATATATCTCGCTTTATTTGAAAGCACTACTAATTCATTCTCTAATGCATTTATCATAAAAGCCTTTCTATCCGCATAATATGTAATGCGAATCGCATAAAATGCCTCAATAATATCTTCAACAGTTTCGTATTTTTTCAGTTTGTCTTCTGAATCAAACAAGTTCATGTTTGTAGTTGAACCCATTTTTCCGAGCTTCAATAATTTCTCCAACCCATTAAATACATATTCCGAATTTGTTTGACTCGTCATTTGCTCCAATTCATCTACCTTTCCTTTTGCAAATGTTATAACAAAATCTACTGTAGTATCCTTACTGTTATCATCGTAATGCTTTAATACAGGCGTTATTTTGTTTCCATCTTTGTCTTTATCATTTAGCAATTCCTCCAATAGTTCTTTAAAATCCTCAGTCCAATAACCAATTGGCAACTCAGTAACTCGTATGATATCCGCACTAATTCTCTCATATACACCCTTAAAGAAATACTGGGTCTCGTTTATTTTAATTATTGACCCTGTAAATCCTTCATAGTACGGCACAAATTTTATCTCTTTATTCGCATTTATATTATTTTGTAATATATTTTTCAAATATTCAATAATCGTTTTCGGATTATAACACATTATCTCTGTACTAAACCCCGTGCCAATTCCCTTAGAACCATTTACTAAAATCATTGGGATAATCGGCACATAAAATTGCGGTTCAACTGGGGTTCCATCGTCATCCAAATATTTTAAAATATGGTCGTCTTGTTCCGGAAATAACAGCCGTGTAATACGCTCCAATGCAGTAAATATATATCTTGGTGACGACGCATCTTTGCCGCCTTTGATACGGCTGCCGAATTGACCTGCTGGAACCAACAAATTGATATTATTGGAACCAATAAAATTCTGCGCCATTCCTACGATTGCCTGATTCAAACTCTCCTCTCCATGATGATAACACGAATGCTCCGAAACATATCCGGAAAACTGTGCTACCTTTATTTCAGTTTGCAATCGTTTTTTAAACGCACAAAATAATATCTTTCTCAAACTGGTTTTGAGCCCATCCATCAAGTTGGGAATACTTCTGTCACAATCATATTTTGAAAAGTGAATCAACTCTTTATTCACAAAGTCTTCATAGCTAATCATGGCTTTGCTGGTATCCACATAGCTATCTCTACTATATACATTTTCTAACCAGTCTTTTCTATCATCTGCTCGTTTTTTATTGAACACCATATCAATTGCATTATCGCTTGCTGCACCGGTGTGTTCAAAACCAACAAACTTTTTCTCTTCAAAATACTCTACAAATTCTGTTTTTGTTGAAGTACCTAAACCCTTGTAATATTTAATATTCCATCCAGTCGTATTATTACTTTGTTTCCATGCATTATATTCGCCATCATTATAAAACCTTAACTCTTGGCTACCTTTTTTCGCCTTTAAAATCGGAGTATTCATGAAACCGATAAATCCGGGTATGCAAGTCAATGACGCCCACTCATTTTGAAACAAATTAATACACAAGCCTTTAATATGCGACCCGTCCAAATCCTGGTCTGTCATAAATACAACTCTACTGTATCGCAAGTGCTTATGCACATCTTCTAATGAAGTATATGTCTTATTCATTTCTAAACCGAGGATTTTCTTGATTTCCGAAATTTCTTTATTCTCCGATATTTTTTTTGTTGCCTCACCTCTTACATTCATAACTTTCCCTTTTAAGGGATAAACGCCAATCGTATTTCTGTCTTCTGATGATAACCCGGAAATAACACCGGTTTTGGCTGAATCCCCTTCGCAAAATATAATCATGCATTCTCGGGATTTTTCAGTTCCAGCCCAGTTCGCATCAGTTAGTTTCGTAATACCTCTAACTGTTTTGGATTTGACGCCATCTGTTTTTTTCGCAGCCTTGTTGTCCTTTACTTCCGTAATAGCGCATGCCGCATCCATGACTCCCATTTTTGCAACCTTCTCAATAAATTTATCACTAACAACACACGATGAACCAAATTTGGAAACAGGTGTATTCATGAAATCTTTTGTTTGACTGTCAAATGATGGATTCTCTACATCACATCTTACAAACAATATTAGCTGCTCTTTGATGGAATTCGGATTCACTTTTACTTTTTTCTTTTTCTCAATAAATTCTCCCAACTTTTTTGTAATCTGATTCAAAATATACTCCACATGTTTTCCACCTTTGCACGTATGAATCCCGTTTACAAATGAAACCTGTATAAATTCATTGGATGGAGTCAATGCAACAGCATATTCCCAGCGTTCACTGGATTCTTCGTATACTCTTGGTGCAGCAGTTTTATCGCCAATATACAAATTTATATACTGCTCAAAATTCTTGGTTGGAATTAGCTGCCCATTATATTTTACCTTTAGCTTTGAATCCGTTACTGCTGAAATATCATATATACGCTTTTTCAATAATGACAGCATATCTGGGGTTAATCCTGGTAAGCCTAAACGTTCATAATCAGGTTTAAATGTTATCTTTGTATATGGTTTGGTCTTGGATGCCTTTGTAACCTTAGGCTCACAAATTTCGCCCAAATTATCTTTAAATTCTTGAACATATTTAAGTCCACGAATATGGTCTATTGTCTCTACTGAACCGTATGTAGACCATATTAGAACCAATTTGAAACCAAACCCGTTTTTTCCTCCAACAATTTTCTTTTCAGTTTTGTCATAATTTGTTGAAGTTCTTAGGTGTCCAAATATTAATTCAGGAATCCAAATATTGTATTCAGGATGTTTTGCAATATCAATGCCGTTACCATCATTAATCATAATAATAGTTCCGTCATCTTGAATTGAAATATCAATATAAGTAACTGGTAATGCATTTTGTTGTTGTGCGTTTATTGCGGTTTGCATTCTTACAACATGGTCTCTGCAGTTGACAATTCCTTCATCAAATAATTTAAACAAACCGGGTACATAGTTGATGTTTTTCTCAATAATTTTATCACACGAATCATTCATAAGCCACAAATCAGTATCTAACTTTTCAACAGACCCGATATATGTATCGGGATTATCTAATATATGTTGCTTATCAGTTTTTTGCTGATATTTAGCGGTTAATTCGTCGTTATTCGTTTGCATTGTATTAATCTATATAGTTTATTGTTTTACATTTAAATAAGTTTCAATTTTATATAAAATATAAAATAATAATGTAATGTTATTAATTACAATTTTATATAAAATATAAAATAATAGTATAAATCATTTAATGTCAATTTATTTTAATCCAGGAAAAACTCATGGCACTACACCTCAATTAAGAAAATTGCTAAATCATTATTATTATTACGATGAAAATACAAAAAATAACTGTAATTATACATGTTCCAGTGATAAAGTATATCAATTAAAACAAGGGTACAAAGATCCATCTCAAACACAAAATCAACGAATATCTCAACTAATGACTTCTACTTTAGGAGGAAGAACCGTATTTGGAAATAATGGGGTTCCTATAAGCATTACATATTTAGGCGGTGTTCAGGGGCAAAGTGGAGGCAGTCCAAGACCACTCCGAAATAAATTTTAATTATTTATTATTATTATTTATTTATTTATTTATTTATTTATTTATTTATTTATTTATTTATTTATTTATTATTGCGTTATTAATAAAATCAAATAAAATATTTTCTTATTTTATTGTATAAGATGACAAAGAATATTCAAACTACTGGCACTCGTGCTCAAGTGTTTCACGGCACTGCTGTAAAAACTTCGGGTGGTCTACATAAGTCTGATTTGATGCAAAACAAATCTGGTCGTATTGTATCTAGAAGAAAACATAATTCTGCCAAAAAGGAGATGCGTTTAGTAAAACATGGATTCGGAACCAAAAAAGGAAAATTCGGATTTGTTAAACTTGGAAAATCCAAGTCCAGAAAACACCGTGGTGGTTCTGGGTTATCTGCATTGAACCCTGCTGAACTTGATTATCAAATGTCTATGCCTAATGTAGAGGGTGTTAAGGATATGGCTGGCGGGTCTCCTTATGGCAATTCATTTAGCCCTGCGGATATTATGGATGCTGATAAAATGATGGGTGGCAAAGGAAGAAGCCGAAGCCAAAGCCAACAGAGAAGCAGAAGTCAACAACAACAAAGACAGAGACAAAAACAGCAGCAAAAACAGAGACAAAGACAACAGCAAAAACAGAGACAACAACAAGTTGCTGGCAATGCTGGCAATGCTGGTGTAAATGATTCTTATATGCTAAGTAACTAATTATAAATATAATATAATATAAAATAATGTACTAAGTAAAAAGTAAATAATAAATATAATATATTATTTACTAATAAATCTCTATGCATGCAGCCACACTGAGCTAATAAATTTATCAAATTTAACATATTCAGACAAAAAATGTGACAAAAATTTCTCAAAAAACTGTTTACTAACAATAGGACAAAATGACTTATCAACAACAACTTTTGCTTGACAAAACGATTTATAATTTTGATATAATTCATCAAACGAAATCAATTCGTTTGTAATATTATCTTTTTTCTGCATCTTATAGTTTGTTAACATTTCATTAATGTCGTCATTTTTAGACCATAAATTGCATCTAATATTTGTTATATATTTATTGTCTATTACTTCAACACTAGGAGAGAAATAATGAACAACCATTTTCACTATTTCCTTATCCGAAATAGTCGCACCTTTATTAGACAATTTATACATAGTTGCTAATTCATCTACCTCATATTCATCATCAAACTCTGAAAATACATTAACAATAGTTACATGTTTGTCCCAAAATGATAAAAAATTACTTACATTCGGTAAAAACTTACTGGTCACATTTACAAATATTATGTCTGATCCATCCTCATTGGTTTTGAGATGATTCTTTAATAAACATTTTAAATTATTTGTATAAATCATGTTTGGAATCTTAATATTAGACAAATATAATTTCCATATATAATGCATATTTTTCCAAGTTAAATTAGACAAATTTGATAAACTGTTATTATTTAGAGCTACAGTAGAATCTTGAACAGTATCCTTAATTACAGTAGTAACTACAGTAGAACAAGTAGTTACAGGTTCAATACATTGCCCAATAAAGTCGCCAACTATTTTATCAATATTATTTAATGGAAAAAACATGGCATATTTTCTAATAGGTTCTTCCACTTTTGTAGCCAAATAATTATCTGAATTTCCATATCTGTCTGAATAATGTGCTGCAACACAGAGAAAATCAATCCCTATTTTATTTAACACATCTTTAATTATTTCAGTTGATATTACATTATCATTTGTTTTTATTAGACGATATAAACTTAAATTATGACTATCGTGATACTTTGATATGAAATTATGCATAATAGAATTTCCCGTTGTAATGTACGCAATAGAGTCTATAAAAGAAATCAGTTTCTTTGTATTTGAATTAACATGAAACATTAGTCCTGTTCCACTTGTCTGCTCACCGGTTGAAACCGTTTTCTTCAAAATACAATCTCCTATAACCGTTAGGAAATATTTTGATTCCATCTTTGTCTCAAAAATGGTATTTAAAAACCCCAATACATTTTGTATAGTATACGTTTCTGGAACCGACTTGAATAAATTTCGCTCCTTTATGGCTCTAATAATATTCTGTTTGGTCTTATGTTTCCATGTAATTAACTTCCCTTCATCCGTTATTGTTGACAATAAATTGTGATGTATATCATCATCCTTTACAATCTGGTATGTCTTACCATCATATTCGTAATATATATTATTATAAGGCATGTAATAATATTGATGCTTGCTTAAAAACACCTTGTGAAAATTATCGTGCTCCATTGTTAGTTCATTTATACGACTCACACGCTCCTCATATTTTTTATTTTCTGACTCCAACATATTCGGCAAATTTGTCAAATATGTCTGCAATCTATTTAAAATATAAGGATTGTCTTTATACTTTTCATATAATTCAGACAAATCGTGATACATTGGATCCTGTTTCTCTTTTTCTTGCTGCTCTTCTTGCATTATTTAGTAAACTTTCAGATATTATAATATCTTGGGGCTTCTTTATATTGTTTTGCATATATATTATATTTGCGACGACCGTAAATAATTATTTTCTCTCTATTATATTAAGGCATTTAGGAAAATTAACGGGTTTAAGCAAATTATACAAAAAAACAAATAAATATAATTAATTATTTTGAAAATAAGTATTTAAAGATTTGCGTTAAAAATTACATATAAATGTCTAATTTCAATAAAAATTTGAATCAACCTCAAACAGTTGAGGGAAATGTGCTTACTATTAAAACAGTTCAAATTGCTCCATTTCGCACTTTAATGACCGCTCTAAAGGACATTCTTTTAGAAACAAACATTTCGTTTCAACCCGATGGAATTCGCATTATTAACATGGATAAGTCTCATACAATTTTAGCTCATCTTTATTTAGCCGCTCAAAATTTTGAATTTTATGAATGCAAACAAGAGAAAATTATCATTGGTGTCAACATGTTTCATCTATTTAAGCTTATTAATTCTATTGATAATGATGATACGTTGACTATTTATATTGAAAATGGCGACTATTTTGACGGCATTGTCTCTTATTTAGCACTTAAATTTGAAAATGGGGATATTAAACAATGCAAAACACAGAAATTGAAACTTATTGAACCTGAACCGGAAGAGCTTGAATATCCTGATGTCACTTTTTCTTCCATCATTAATCTACCTTCTGCGGATTTTCAGAAAATTATTAGAGACTTGTCTTGCATCTCTGATAAATTGGAAATCAAATCTGTCGGTAATGAACTGATTTTTAAATGCAAAGGTCAATTTGCTGAGGCCGAAATTCATCGGGCTGAATCCGATGGATCTATGGGATTCATCTTGAAACAAGATTCTTCTAAAATTATTCAAGGCGAATTTTCATTGAAAAATTTGGGATATTTTATCAAATGCACCAATCTTTGTTCCCAAATTGAAGTATATTTAGAGAATGATTTACCTTTGGTTGTTAAATATGATGTCGCCAGTTTGGGAACTATTCGCTTATGTCTCAGTAACTTACCATCTACTTAGACTGGATTATTATTTTGTTTATTTTATTTTGTATTTTGTATATTTTGTATTTTGTATTTTGTATTTTGTATTTTGTATATTTTATATATTTTTATATACAAAATATTTATTTAGTCATATTAAATTAGGTTTTAGAATATATTTATAAAATATTTATAAAAGATTTATAAAATATAAAAGATTTATATATGTCTAATTATTCCAATTATTCCAATTATTTAGCAAGTCGTAAATGTTGCGATTTACGAGGTCTGGGTCCTCAAGGCCCCCAAGGGGCTCAAGGAATTGTTGGGCGTCTCGGACCTATGGGCATACAGGGCTCTACTGGAATAACTGGACCACAAGGAGTAACAGGTGCTCAGGGCGTACCAGGTGGTGCAACCGGGGCAACCGGGGCTCCAGGAGGCATTGGATTTACTGGTGCAACAGGAGAACGTGGTCTACAAGGGTTTACTGGTGCAACAGGAGAACGTGGTCTACAAGGGTTTACTGGTGCAACAGGAGAACGTGGTCCTATAGGTGCGCAAGGACTTACAGGTGCTACAGGTGCTCGTGGAGAACAAGGACTGCCTGGTGGGGCACAAGGATATACTGGTGCTACTGGCGGACGTGGTGCTACTGGTGCTACTGGTGCTACTGGGGCACAAGGATATACTGGTGCTACTGGCGGACGTGGTGCTACTGGTGCTACTGGTGCTACTGGCGCTACTGGCGCACGTGGTGCTACTGGAGCTACTGGGGCTCCCGGAGAACCAGGCATTCAAGGACCAGTAGGACCAAGCTCAACTTATTATTTAGATTATCAAATAATACCCCTCCTTCCTAATCCAGCATTTACTCCAAACGGAGAACCAAAATTATATTATTCATATGCTATTACCACAAACTCATGTATTAATTTATTCCCCCCTACTACTGAACCCCCCAATTGCGGCGAAAATGTTTATACATACACGTTATATTCATGCAGGGAAAGTGGTGAACGAACTTGTCCCAATTCTATAAGAATACACGAAACTCCTAATGTATGTTTTGCTCAAGGAGAGGAGAGGCTTCAAGTTTGTTCGTTTGATGGTGTTAATACACGCTATATGTGCGCTATTACTGGTGGACCAGATAATCCAACAGAAAATGCATATATTGAGTGGCATTGGTATGCTAAATACACACTTGATCTGATCTCTACACAGATTGTTACCGGAAAATTTATATTTGTAGCAAGTGCTAATTATATTTCAAACCAAAAAAACAAGTTTGGTTATGCAGGGGCACAAAGCGCTGGAATAGGAATGTTTAATCCGTCAAATCATAACCCATAAAAACAAAGGTATTAAATTAAAAATATAATAAAATATAAATAATTAAAAATTTATATTTATTTTTATTTTTATTTTATAACAAAGTAGAAAATGTAATATCAAAATTATATTTATTAGATTCTTTATAAGATATTATTTCCTTAACTTTTTTATGAAATAATAGAAAAAAATCATCCATAGAATTATCTTGAAATAGTGAAACTAAATTTATTTTATATGTATCGTAAATTAATGAAATATAATCATTTTTTGTATACCTATCAATAATAAATTCAGTTGTGTATATGTCTGGTTCATATCTAAAGTGATTCTGTTGTCTAAGAGTTGTATTAACTGTTTTATGATACTCGCAAAAAAATTGTATAATATTTGTTTTAGAACTGACTGCTAAATCAATGTCATAATTTGCTATAAAAGTGTCCTTATTTTTGCTGCTACAAGAAGAGCAAATAATACCCAAATTAGTTGTTATTTTGTTAATAAATTTTTTAGTCCTTAACTGTTCTTCTTTAGTTGGTTCATCTGGATACACTACCGAAAACGAGTGAAAAATATGCCAAGCTATGTGCTGGATTTTAGTTTTAGTAAACATATTTAATATAAAATTGTTTACATTTTGTTTGTAGAAACTATTATTATTATTTGACAATTGTATTAAATCTTCATCAATAAGCGAAAAACTTGTATTAGAACTTTTAATTTCTTCCATATAATATAATATATAAGATATAAGATAAGATAAGATAAGATATAAAATAATTAAAATAGAATATATTTAAAAATATAGAATATATTATATATAATAATGGCCTTTACCAGATTTCACGACGACCCATGCAGAATAACTAAACAGCTTCAACAACAAACCGACCAAGGTCGCTGGATTCTTGATGTACCAGGAAACGGCGACAAACCTTGTTTCGCTTTAGACCCCCAAATTATCCCCCAAAAATGGGGCGGCAACTTGTGGACTAATTCTATTGACATTCAAAGCTCCCTTTTAGGAATAGATAGGACTTTAAATAGAGACACCATTTTGAATCAAGATAAATATAAAAAACAAACGGTTCACGTTTCGCCGATTTTGTATCCAGTTTGTGATACCTTAACAACCGAACAATCCCGATCAATTATGCCTGCATGGACTGCTCGGGATTTACAACAAAATCATGCATATATTTTGCCTAATGACCCACAAGCTAATACTGAACTACCTTTTAATAACTATGTCAGCACACGTATTTTTGAAAAGGACTATTTTACAAGACACAATAACTGCGACGGTATTCCTAATAATAACCAAAACTATACTGTGTTGCCTGTAAATAATAAATAATAAATAATAAATAATAAATAATAAATAATAAATAATAAATAATAGTATTATTTATTATTTTTCTGCTATAATTATAACTATGAGCTCAACTCCTTTTTTTAAAATTGGTTCTGGATTTAATATTAATGTTGATTCTTTAAACTTTAAAACATTAAATACCGGGTTTGTTTATTTAGGAGCAACTGGTTCTGCTGGCATTAAACATGTTGGCACTAATGAACTTGCGTCAGACATACAACTGTCTGGTGTTCCTACTGTTGATACTGCATCTGATGGAACAAACACAACACAAATTGCGAATACTGCTTTTGTTCAAACCGCTATAGCAAATTTAATTGATTCTGCTCCTGAAACACTTAACACATTAAATGAACTTGCTGCTGCTTTAGGAGAAGATGCTAATTTTGCAACTACTGTTACTGATTTAATTTCTGAAAAAGTTTCAAAAACAGAAGATGAATCCGTATCAGGTGTAAAAACATTTACTGTTTTGCCTGAAAGTAGCCCTGTTCCTACAACAAATTACCAGTTAACAAATAAATTATATGTTGATTCACAAGTAGCAACAATAAATATTCCAGAAGGTCCACAAGGCGCTCAAGGTGTTCCTGGCGATCAAGGTGTTCCTGGCGCTCAAGGTGTTCCTGGCGATCAAGGTGTTCCTGGTGATCAAGGTGTTCCTGGTGATCAAGGTGTTCCTGGTGATCAAGGTGTTACAGGTGTTACGGGTGCTCAAGGTTATCAAGGTGTTACGGGAGCTCAAGGTTATCAAGGTGTTCCTGGTGGGTTTACTGGTGCTCAAGGTGTTCAAGGTTTTCAAGGAATAACTGGTTCTACGGGCGCTCAAGGTAATATAGGTGTTCAAGGTGTTGTCGGTCCTGCTGGTGGTTCTACTGGTGTTACAGGTTCTCAAGGAAGAACTGGTTCTACAGGCGCTCAAGGTAATACAGGTTCTCAAGGTGTTCCTGGTGGAAATACTGGTGGCACAGGTGCTCAAGGACAAACTGGTGGCACAGGTGCTCAAGGACGAACTGGTTCTACGGGTGCTCAAGGACGAACTGGTTCTACGGGTGCTCAAGGACAAACTGGTGGCACAGGTGCTCAAGGACGAACTGGTTCTACGGGTGCAATAGGGGCTCAAGGATACATCGGAGTACAAGGAAATATTGGACCTCAAGGAGCACCTGGAGGTGCTACAGGTGCTCAAGGATCACCTGGTACTCAAGTTACTATAACAGACTATAATACAAATACTACAATGTATCCTGTTTTTATTAATGGAACTGGTTCAAATAGTGTATTAAATATTGATAGTATAACAGGACCGTTAACTTATAATCCCAGTACAGGAAATTTATCTTTATCAAAAATCAATAACATTTCTATGGGTACTACTGGTATTTCTGGCCCTTCTCGTATTTTATTTGGTGATAGCACTACAGCAATTGATGTGATGGGTGGTTTTTGCTGGAAAATTGGAACTCCAATTACTGCAGCTATAACATTAAACTATCCATTTGCTCAATTTTATACATATAGTGGTGGAACTTATACAATAACTTTACAAGCACCAAGTGCTGCAATTTCTGGTTCATACTTTATGTTAAAAGCTGTTGTAGGTAATTCAAGTGGTACTATTACTATTCAATCAACTGGTACCGTTATGGTTAAAGTTGATACATCAACTGCAGTGACATCACTTACATTGGCTTCAAGTGGACCGGCTGCAATAATGAATAGTAGTTATATTTGTAATGGCACTTATTGGTATCAGGGTTGGTAGATAATAAATAATACTATTAGCTATTAGTTATTATTTTTCCTCTAATATACATGTTCCTGGTGTTCTTACGGTTGATACTGCAACAGCTGGAACAAATACAACACAAATTGCTAATACTGCTTTTGTTCAAACTGCTATAGCAAATTTGGTTGACTCTGCGCCTGACACTTTAAACACATTAAATGAACTTGCTGCTGCTTTAGATGATAATGCTAATTTTGCAGCTACTGTAACAAATTCAATTTCTGAAAAAGTTTCAAAAACAGGGAATGAAAATATATCCGGTATTAAAACATTTACTGTTTTACCTGAAAGTAGCTCTATTCCTGCAACAAATAACCAGTTAACTAACAAATTATATGTAGATTCACAAATATCTGCAATAAATATTCCACAAGGTGCTACAGGGACACAAGGTGCAACAGGGTCACAAGGTGCTACAGGGACACAAGGTGCAACAGGGTCACAAGGTGCAACAGGGTCACAAGGTGCAACAGGGTCACAAGGTGCTACAGGGACACAAGGTGCTACAGGGACACAAGGTGCTACAGGGACACAAGGTGCTACAGGGATACGAGGTATTACGGGGGCACAAGGTGCTACAGGGTCACAGGGTGCTACAGGGATACGAGGTATTACGGGGGCACAAGGTGCTACAGGGTCACAGGGTGCTACAGGGATACGAGGTATTACGGGGGCACAAGGTGCTACAGGGTCACAGGGTGTATTAATTTCAGATAATAATACTAATACAACCATGTATCCTGTTTTTACCAGCGGAACTGGTACATTATCATCATTAAATATAGATAGTGTTACTGGGCCTTTAAGTTATAATCCAAGCACAAGCAATTTAAGTGCTGCTAAATTTAATAATATTGCTATAAGCACTTCTGGAACTAATATTTTGTTAGGCGATGCGTCAACAACAATTAATATCCAAGGAGGATATTTATTAAATATTGGAACACCTATTACAGGGGCTATAACATTAGGTCAACCACTTGCACAATTTTATACGTATGCTAATAATACAGGTTCTGTATATACTATAACTCTTCCTGCAATATCTGCTACACTTAGAGGTACATATATTATGTTTAGAAGTGTTGGAGGTTCAAATAATGTAAATCTTACTGCAGGTGCTAATAGTATGTATAGTTTAAATGGATCAACTTACACTTCAATCGTATTATTTATAAATTATTCATCTACTGCTATAACAAATGGTAATGCTAATAATGTCAGTAGTTTTTTCTGTGGTGATACCAGGTGGTTTCAGTTAACATAAAATTTTTACATTAGCAATATAATAACAGAAAATTTGTATTATTATATTTGTATCAATGTAATTAGTATAATTGGTATATTTAGGTAAAATTAATTATTTTATTTTATATATGTCCAGTTATTCTGATTATTTAAATAAAAAAATTAATAGTTCACGAACAGCAAAAGCTCTTAGCCCTCAAGATTTACTTACTTTAGAAAATACCATTATTCAAACTAATTATGCAAATAATGCTTCTACTGTAATAACCAGCACGATTATCGGTGCAACTGGTCCACGTGGATTAGCAGGAGACCCAGGGATTCCTGGTGCTATTGGTTCCCAGGGTTCTGCAGGTGCTCCAGGTGTTCAAGGTGTTCAAGGTTCTACCGGCGCAACAGGTGCTCAAGGGTTTCAAGGTGCTACAGGTGCAACAGGTGCAACTGGCGCTACTGGAGTTCAAGGTTCAACTGGCGCTACTGGAGTTCAAGGTTCAACAGGTGCAACAGGTGCTACAGGTGCTACAGGTGCTCAGGGTCGTACCGGCGCAACAGGTGCAACAGGTGCTCAAGGGTTTCAAGGAGTAACTGGTGCTACAGGTGCTACAGGCGCAACAGGTGCTCAGGGTCGTACCGGCGCAACAGGTCCTCAAGGGTTTCAAGGAGTAACTGGGGCTCAAGGGATTACCGGTCCTCAGGGGGAACGGGGAGGTGCTCAAGGTGCTCAAGGAAGAACAGGAGCAACAGGACCAAAAGGTGACAGTTTTTCCGCAACATTAAATGCAAATGCAGCAGGAAATATATTAATGTGGACTGATGCTATTAATCCTGCTGTATATGATACTGGGTTTAATTATGCAAATAACATATTATCTGTGCAAAAGGTGAGTAGCATATCACTTTTTAACACTGGTACGATAAATACATCAAAAATAAATGTTACTGGAACTGGGTTATATATTGGTGGTAGTAATAAAATTATTCAAGATATAACTGGTTCAGGAATCAATAATTATTTAGGACCACTCACAATTCACTCAAACGCTAATTCAACCCCTAATGCTACTCCTGGAATTGTTATAAGGACAGCATTAACAAATACAGGTTCTATAAAATTACAAACACAGGAATTAGATGCATTAACAATTGACCAAAATGGTAATTCTACATTTGCAAAAAATGTTACAATTAACAACATTCGTTTTGGAACGGGAAATACTTATAATAGTTCTACAAATATAGCTATAGGGAATACATTAGACCATACTACAACTAATCATATTACTATAGGTTTAAATACTATAAATGGTGACACTGCTATTACTAATACCACTGCTTATACCACTGCTGATGGGGGCGATGCTTATACCTATGCCAATACCAATATATCAATAGGTAACAATAATAATTTAGGTTCAACTAACAGTAACATATTAATTGGTAACCAACTTTCAGTTAATACAAAAAATAATATTTGTATAGGACATAATGTTACCAGTAATAACAATATTAGCGATAATTTAATTATATTAGGTTCATCGTCGCAAACTATACTTGTTCAAGGGGGGATAAATTTTAAAACCAAATTGTTAACTAATTCAACAATTGATTTAAGTAGTGACCAACTTTCTCAAATTTATTTTGTTGATAATACTGTAACAAATATTATTTTACCTACACAAAATAGCCAAAGTAATGTTGGTAAAAAAATTATTTTTAGAAAAAAATCAACTGTAAATAGTATAATATTTTCAACTAATATTACAACTGTTGAAACTGTTCTTGTTGAAACCCATATATATGATATTAACAATGATGCATTTAAAAATGATAACTCCAATCAATATTTTTTAACATGGGGCTCATCATCCACTACCATAACATTTATTTGCGATGGAACTGATTGGTATCAAATTTAATTATTCAATATCAATATATTTAATCTCAGTTAATGCTGTATTATTATTATAACATTTAGACAAATACATTAACAAAACAAATCAAATGATGAAATAATATAAAATAAAATAATATGAAATTTATTAATATTTTGTAATAAAATATTAATAAAAATAGTTTATATATATAATATAATATGGAATTAGCTATACCATTAATTGCATTAGGCGGAATGTATGTAATATCAAATCAGAAAAATAATGATAATGCTGCTTCAAAAAAAATATATAATGAAAATAACATGTCTAATTCTACTTCTACTCATAATCCTGGTAAAGAACAATTCTCAAACATGGGAAAACCCTCCAACTATTTACCAAACACCAATGTGCCGACCCAAAATTATCCTATAATGAATAACAGCGAATTAATTGACACAAATCAAAAATATCCAAATCCCAATGTAGCCACCGACAAATACTTTAACCAAAATCTATACGAACAAAGAGAACGTAATAACAAAAGTGTAGGCGATACTATTCAACAAGTATATTCATTAACCGGCGATTATTTGTCATCTCAGGAATTCAAACATAATAATATGGTTCCTTTCAACGGCGGAAAACCCAAAGGTCAAATTTATAATAATAACACCGCTGAAAATATTTTAGACAACTATTCCGGTTCCGGTTCTCAGTTAATCAAAAAAATAGAACAAGCTCCTCTTTTTAAGCCCCAACAAAATATGCAATGGGCTCACGGTGCCCCTAATATGAGCGAATTTTATCAATCCCGTGTCAACCCTGCTCAAAAAAATAGCATGGTTAAACCATTTGAGTCTATTAAGGTTGGTCCCGGTTTAGACAAGGGTTATTCTTCCAGCGGCAGCGGTGGCTTCAATTCCGGTATGGAATCAAGAGACGCATGGCTACCAAAAACAGTAGATGAATTACGTGTAACCACAAATCCAAAAGAAGAATATTCTCTATTAAATCATCAAGGTCCCGCTCAGTCCAATATTACCAATGTCGGAATTTTAGGAAAGGTTGAAAAATACCGCCCCGATACATTTTTCATTAATTCGCAAGACCGTTGGCTAACCACTACCGGTGCAGAAAAAGCTCAACGTGTTGTCGCTGATGAAGTATTTAAAACATCAAATCGTAATGAAACCACGAGTCAATTAACCGGAACACCCAATGCCACTTTAAAAACAGCCAGTTATGTGCCTACAAATCATGAAGAACCAAAACGTGTTCAATGGGAAGGTTATGATGTAGGACATTCTGTGTCTGTTGGCTCTGGTTCACATATTGACGCAGATAATTGTCTTAAAAGTCATACCAATTATAGTAATAATCGCAGCGTTAACAGTCAGCCTCAAACATTTGGTTCTGGGTTTTCAAGTGCTATTGGTGCGGTTATAGCGCCAATAATGGATATTTTAAAGCCAGCAAGAAAGGAGGAATATGTTTGCAACATGCGGGTATACGGAAATATGGGTGGAAGTGTTTCTGGAAATTATGTGAAGACGCAAGGAGATATGCCGGGAATAACTGTAAAAGAAACTACATTATATCAACCAAATGGATACATTGGTAATCAATTAAATGGCGCATATCAAGTAACAGAACAACAGACGATTTCAAATCAACGTGACACAACGTGTGATAAAGGTCAAGTGAATCCAATGGGTTCCAAATATGGATCAAGGCAATATGATGCGGATTACAGACAAACAAATAATGAAGTAAAAGAGCGACTTGTTGCTGCAAGAACAAATCAAGGAAATGCGAAAACATTTAATAATCAAACAAATGTATCCATAGCTAAGGTTGATGCAGATAGAGACAATAACCGCATGTGGGCGCCGAGTGCAATGTCTCAAATGGGTCCATCTTTACAGACATACGGAACAATTCCCAAGCCCCCTCAAATGTATGATAGCGATATTGGTTGCCAGCGCATTGAACCTGGACTGCTTAAAGCATTTTTAGATAATCCTTATACACACAGTTTATCCAGTGCTGTATAAATAACTAAATAATGAAACCAAAATAACTTATACAAAAAACTATATACCAAACAATAAAGTATATTATACGTAATATTAAAATATAAAAACACTATTTTAATATTAATAGCAAACTATAAATGTCATTAAATATCCATGAAAATATAAAAAATAAATTGGCGTATTTTTATGAAATACGTAAAATCCCTAACATTATTTTTAACGGCTCCAGTGGGTCAGGTAAAAGCACTATAGTTAATGATTTTATTTCTCTCATATACGAGGGAAATAAAGAGAAAATTAAAGATTTTGTAATGTATGTCAATTGCGCACACGGTAAAGGTATAAAGTTTATAAGGGAAGAATTAAAATTCTTTGCTAAGACACATATTAATTCAAATGGAGGCAATACTTTTAAAAGTATTGTATTATTAAATGGAGACAAATTAACCATGGATGCTCAATCCGCATTACGGAGGTGCATTGAATTATTCAGTCATAATACACGTTTTTTCATTATTGTTGAAGACAAATATAAATTATTGAAACCAATTTTGTCTCGTTTTTGCGAAATATATATACCTGAACCTGAATATAAAGGACAAACAATTAATTTATACAAATATAATTTAGAAACTGTATTTAAGTTTTCATCTATTAATAAGACCAGAATAGAATGGCTTAAAAAAAAGATACAGACAACCGTAACTTCTAATTTAACAGAGACATCATTATTATCGTTTTGTTCAAAATTATACGAAAAAGGATACAATGCATTGGAATTGTTGACATTAATAGAAAATGGATTAGGTTCAGTAACCGATGAAAAAAGATATGAACTATTAGTTGCATTTGATAAGGTAAGAAAAGAATTTAGAAACGAAAAACTTCTTATGATGTTTATAATAAACTTTACGTTTTTAAATATTGATGTAAAGTTGGAGAATATTTCGTTCATGTAAAATTGTAACTACTTTTATATTATAAACTTATGAAGTATAATATAAAATATATTTGGTGCATATATGCTCTGGGGACAAAACTGGGACAAAATGGTTAAATCTGTTAAATAACGTTGATTTATCCCATGTTTGGTCTTTAACAAATGATTGTTTAAACTTTTTTGTTATTGGGTTTCATGTTAGAAACTGTGCAAATATATTTGGGGATATTTTGGGGAAAATCTGTTAACAGTTGTTAAATTTCCTTTGTAACTATTATTCAACTATTCCTTATCAATAATGACTTCTTTTATGACATTTTTGATAATTTTATCATAATTGGTTAACTGTTCTTCTTTTGTTGAACCAGACATGGTTTCACAAATAAGCTTGTTATATTTATCATTTTCTTTAGAAGTTGAATCATTGTAACATGGGTTTAACTTTTGCCATTCAAAAATATTCTGTATATTTTTATTAGAAACTTTTTTGATTGCCTTTGTTAATGTTGGCTTATCATCATTTTCCTTTGTCCATTGATTATCCTCTTTAATGTAAAGGGTGCTTCTTTTTAAATCACTGCAATGAAGTGGTCGCTTACATACATCTAATTTTTTTAGTCCGTTAATAAATATTTTAGAAATACCGTTTGTATATCCAAGTCTCGCAGTTTCTTCTAAGTCATTTACTTTAAGAACCAACGATTCAACAAAATCTGTTATGTTGAGAGCATCTTTGCATGTCTCATTAAGAAATACATTTAAATTAAAATTTGTTGTGTTTATTGTATTATTATTATTAGATATAATATTCGGTTTATTATTTTCAGCAATTTGGAGCAGTTTAGTATTCTGTTCTATTAATTTGTTATTTTGTTCTGTAAGTTTATCAATTATTTGTTTATTTTGTTCTAATAAAAAATCCTTGATTTCGTTGTCTTTATTTATTATGTCTAATAATAATTCAACACTAATATCTTTTTGCTTACATAGTTTTTTATGTTTACTCAAACCACTGGCAAAAGAGTACTCCTTACCACATTTACATGTAAATGTTTTGATATTATTTGGTTGTATATTTGGTTGTATATTTGGTTGTTGAATATTAAATTGTTTATGTTTTTCAGTTAGTAAATGACGTTTATAATCTGATATCTTATACGAATTAAAATTACATTTTACACAATTAAAACAATTATTAACTTTTGTTTCGGTATTTGTGGCATTATTAATATTTTCAACTTTTGGTTTTAATGTTGGTTTACTTATATTTAATGTTGCATTTAATAAATTAAAATACTCTTCTTCTTTTTGTATAGCTTCATCATGGTTACTACAATTAATAACTGTAATTATTTCCATTTTCCAATTACTCCAGCCACCATTTGTTCTAATTACCTCATATAATTTACATTTATAAATAGGTGAAGTATTGTTTATGCAACATACTTTATGTAAATGTTTACGTTGAACGAAGTTAGTTGTATGTCCCACATACACATCAGTCACTTGGGGATTTTTACAAGTTATTTTATAAATAATTGTATTGGAATAATCTATTTCAGACTTAGGCATATTATAATATATTTATAACTTATTTTTAATATTAAAACGCTTAAATACTTAAATCTTTACATTTTTACGCTGAAAATATATAATTTTAGTTTTTCAATATTACATTATAATATCATAACAAATTATGATTTTGGAAATGTAAAAAATATTTGTATGGTGTATTATCCATGATATTCCAAATGTTATCCTTGTTGTTTTCAGTAACAATAATCTTCAAAGTAGTTATAATATTGTTACTGATTGTCGTCTGGATAACATAGAATCTTATAAATAGCGCTTTATTTATAAATAAATTATTATATTTTATCTTCAAATTATCCGTCAAAAATAAATAAAATACTTTTTTCCAAAAAAGTGTAAAAAAACATCGTAACACTTTTTTTCATGCAAAAAATAAATTTAGAGCATTATGCTCATGGATGCGAAAAAAAACCGTGTTTTCCAAGACTTTATTTGATTTTTCAAAAATGGACATTTATAAATGTCCAAAATTCATTTCCCTTTTTACTTTTGGGAAAAAAATAGAAAAAAGTTTACGGACAAAAGGGTACAACCAACTGGCAGCCAATTATGCAGCCATTACATAAATAATCATTGAAATAATGAGAGCATATATGGTGATGTTTATACCATCTATATTATAGTTTTTCAATAACAACTTCTTTAGAAACCTTGGACATAATTTTATTTAAGTTATCAAACTGTTCTTCTTTGGTTGACCCAGACATGGAATTGGAAACAATTTTTAAATATAAATCATTTTGTTTTGATTCGGAATCAGTGCAACTGGGATTCGCTTTTCTCCATTCATTGATTTGCATGATATTTTTGTTAGCGATTTGTTTTACTGCCTTTTTAAGTATTTCTTTTTCGCCGCCATCTTTAACCCATTTATTATCATCTTTAATATACAATATTTCTCTCTTAATATCACTGCAATGAATAGGTCTCTTATTAGTTTCTAATTCATTTAAATTTTTATTGATTATTTTTGAAACTCCTTCTACATATCCGAGTCTCCCAGTGGTTTCCAAATCCGAAAGTTGCAACTTAATTGTTTCAACAAACTCGCTAATATTCAAAGCATCTTTGCATTGTTCGTTTAGAAACACCTGTAAATTAAATGTTTTATTATGTGAATTATTATTATGTGTTCCATTTTTTATAACATCCATCATCATATTTTTTAATTCACTATTCTCCTTAATCAATAACATAATCAGTTCTTTATCAGTTGGTTCATTTATTATTTTAGATTCACTATTTTCTTTTATTTTGGTTTCATGTGTATCAGCTGTATCAGCTGTATCAGGTGTATCAGGTATTATACATTTTTTCTTATGTTTCCACAAACCATTCCTAGACATATACTGTTTATTACAAATTTCACATACCATTTTTTTCTCAAAAGTTGGCAATAAAAGTGCCAGTTTTGTGTCACCTGCTGTCACCGATGTGTCACCAAACTTACTTTTTATGTGTTTCCCTGTCAAAACATGTGCGTCATAATTACTTTTCTTGCTTGTTTCATAGTCACAAATATTGCAATATATTTTTGAGCTTTTTTTGAGCTTGTTTTTGTCACCTACTGTCTCCATTTCATATAATAACAGAAAAAAATTAAAAAAAAATTACAAATTTTATCGTAACACTTTTTTTCATGAAAAAATATTTTTTAAAGCATTATGCTGAGAGATGCGAAAAAAAACAGTATTTTCCAAGACTTTATTTAGTTTTCTCAAAATGGACATTTATAAATGTCCAAAATTCATTTCCCTTTTTACTTTTGGGAAATTTTTTCATACTTTTATAAAAACAAAAAGAAACCAATTGCAACAATTTATGTAGTCGTTACAGAAATAATCATCAGATTCATGAGAGCATATATAGTAACATATATACAATCCATTGATACAGACAAGATGGAAACATATTAATTTTTTTCTATGATTATTGGAAATATTTGAAATTTTATAAAATGCAATAAATATTTATATATATATATATATGCCACCTAAATTGAAGAAAATAAAGGACAAAGGAGACAGTTCGGGTTCCAGTTCAAGCTCCAGTTCAAGTTCAAGTTCAAGTTCCAGTTCAAGTTCTAAAAGTAGTTCAAGTTCAAGTTCAAGTTCCAGTTCTAAAGGCAGTTCCAGTTCTAAAGGCAGTTCCAGTTCTAAAGGTAGTTCTAAAGGTAGTTCCAAAGTTAGTTCTGAAGGTTCCAAAATTAGTTCCAGAACAAAAAGTTCTTCATCACTTCCATCAGAATCATTAAAAATAAAATTAGAGAGAGAAGATGACTTTAGTTTTGAGAGTGATATTGATGAACCAGAAATATTACATGATAATTTTGAAAAACTTAAAAATTTGTTAGAAACACGTATGGAAAATTCAAAACATTTAGAAAATATACTACCATCCAGTTATCTTCAATATGACCCAAGCTGCATACGCAAATATAGTAATTTTTCATTTCCAAAAGATTACAAATTATTTTATGATTTTGTAGATTATTTTCCTTCTAAAAAAGATTGTGAAGAAAATGAAATTGAACATAATGACGAACTTAAACAATATTTACAAAATCTTCATAATGAGGATACGTATAATGATTTTATTAATACATTAAAACTTGTATCTCCAAAAACACTTAGTTTAATTGATAAAATAGAAGAATTAGATAACAAAGATATGGCTCAATATGGAAAAAAATTTAAGCATTTTATTTTTTCTGATTCAAAATCATCTATGGCGGGAGTTAAATTTCTTGCAAGTGCTTTAATTGCAAGAGGAATGAAATTAGGATACACAGCTGAACCAAAGTTTGGTAAGGATAACTGGAATAAAATGGAATTATTGTCTAATGCCGAATTAGAGAGAACAAAATATAATAATTTTTATATGTTATGTTCTAAATCAGTGTATGATAAACCAATTAGTGTATCTACTAAAAAAGAAATATTATCAAGATTTAATGAGCGTCCAGATAATGTGTATGGTGAAAATATTCGTATTATATTGATGGATGGTGGATATAAAGAAGGTATAGATTTATTTGACATTAAATATGTTCATATTTTTGAACCAACATTAACCGGAGCGGATCAAAAACAGGTAATTGGACGTGGTACTCGTACATGTGGGCAAAAAGGTCTTGATTTTCATCCATTAAAAGGTTGGCCTCTTTATGTTTATGTATATGACTTAAAAATAGAAGAACCATTTAATGCAGTTCTAAACGCAACAAGTGGTATTGAACTGTATTTTAAAGCAAAGAATTTAAATGTAAAATTATTAAATTTTGTTAATGAATTAGAGACAACATGCATCCAAAATGCAGTAGATTATGAATTAAATAAAAATATTCATTCCTTTTCAATTTCTTTTGATGAAAAAGGTGATTCATTACGAGGTGGAGTTAGCTCATCTTCAAATTCTCAATCAGAATCTGATTCTGATTCTGAATCAAATACTCAATCAAGTTCTGATTCTGATTCTGATTCTGAAACAAATACTCAATCAAGTTCTCGTTCATCCTCCAGCAGTAAACATTCTAAAACTAAGAAGTCATTGTCTAATTCTTTTCCATCTATTACATCAGAAATTGTAAGTTCTCGTTCAAATACTTCTTCATTAAATGCAGATTTTTTTAAACAATCCTTATCAAAATCACCCGTACCAATGTCATTCTCTATAGATAAACAATTAAATGCATCTGAAATGCGGCAATATATAAGAGATTATTTTTCTCAATATGCATGGGGACCAGTTGTAATGGAAAACAATTGTGTTTCAAAAGGAGGAAAAAAACAGTTAGGTGGTGCAACAATTATGAATTATACGCCAACCCAAGCATTTGTTAGTAATTTTTTTACACCACAAAATCCTTTAAAAGGTATGTTACTATGGCATAGTGTTGGAACTGGAAAAACATGTACAGCAATTGCGACAGCAACTTCTTCGTTTGAAAAGCAAGGATATACTATTCTTTGGGTAACACGAACTACACTTAAAAATGATATTTGGAAAAATATGTTTGATCAGGTATGCCATGAAATTATTAAACTAAAAATTGAGAATCAAGGAATTGTGATTCCTTCAAAAAATGCGGATCGTATAAAACTTCTTTCTAAATCATGGAGAATTCGTCCAATGTCATATAAACAATTCAGTAATCTTGTATCTAAGAAAAATCAAATTTATGATACTATGGTTAAAATCAATGGTTCTGAAGACCCATTGCGTAAAACATTACTAATTATTGATGAAGCACATAAACTATATGGAGGCGGAGATTTATCTTCTATTGAAACTCCGGATATGGTTGCTCTTCATGCATCATTAATGAATTCCTATATTGTATCTGGCAGAGACTCTGTTAAATTATTAGTAATGACTGCAACACCTATTCAAACAGATCCAATGGAATTAATAAAGTTGGTAAATTTATTTAAAATGCCCAATGAGCAAATGCCAGAAACTTTTGATATGTTCTCAGAAGAATATTTAGATAGTTCTGGAAATTTTAAGCCCAATGGATTACATAAATTTAGAAATCAAATCGCAGGGCATATTAGTTATTTAAATCGTGAAAAAGATGCACGTCAATTTTCTCAACCTGTTGTATCTGTAATACAAACAAATGTATATGATAAGGAAATATTGAAGTACAATAAGAAACTCACACGTAAATTATATTCCACAATGGGTAAAGATATTAGTAACAAATTAAAAACACTTAGAACAAATCCTATTCTTAAGGCAAAGACTTCAACTGGATATAATAAATTAAAAAAGCTTTGTGATACATATGAATCAAGTAAAGCAAAAAATGCATGTAAAAAAATTGTGAACGCTTATAAAAAGAATGAATCCGATAAGATAAAAGAAGGCAAAATAGCACTTAAACAAGAATTAGATGATTATAAATTATTTGCCAAGGACTTTAAAGAGTTAAAGAAATCCGACATAAGTAATGCTACAGAGAATGAAGAATTATCGCCATTATTTTTCCGTTCAAACCATAATAGAGTTCCAATGAATAAAATTGGTTCAGTTTTTAATCGTTTAGTTAGCTGTGGTAAAAATATTAAGTCAACTGAAAATTTAATAAATAGTGCTATTTCAAATAATCCTAATATAGCTCAACTAAAAAATAAGGTTGATACTTATAAACAACACATTGAACAAAATTCCCTTATTCTTAAAAAGGAGAAAAACCCTAAAACAAGGAAGGTTTTGAAGAGACAAATTAAAAATGATAAATCTAAATTATATATTAGGAACAAAACATTAAAATTAAAAATAAAAGAGTTTACTAAAATTGTAAAAAATAATGTAAAACAAACAAAAAAGAATATAAGAGAAAGTCAGAAAAATCAAAAAAAAATAATAAATAAATTAAAAAAGTTAAAAATGTATGAACCTGATTTAGAAGATAAAGAGTTACGTCGTAAAATTTATGATGATGTACAAGTTGCAGTAGAAGGAATTGAAATGCAATTAAAAGAAAAAACTGATAAGAAACAAGCTCGTACTATGAAGAAAATGGAAAAAGAACAAAATAAATTAGAAAAAGGAGATGCAAAATTAGCAAAAAAACATGCAAAAACTATGAAAAATATGGAAAAGAAAAAGGTTCAAGAAGATAAAGAATTTGCAAAATTACAAAAGTTGCGTGAAGTTGAATTTAAGAAATTAGATGCAGAAACTAAAAAACAACGTGAAAAATTAGCCAAAGAAGAAGAAATAGCAGCAAAAAAGAGAGACAAAGATGCGGAAATAGAAAGAAAAAGGAGAGAAAAAGAAGCAGAAAAGGCAGCCAAAGAGGCGGAAATAGAAAGAAAAAGGAGAGAAAAAGAAGAAATAGAAAGAAAAAGGAGAGAAAAAGAAGCGGAGAAGGCAGCAAAAGAAGCAGAAATAGAAAGAAAAAGGAGAGAAAAAGAAGCAGAAAATGCAGCAAAAGAAGCAGCAAAAGAAGCGGAAATAGAAAGAAAAAAGAGAGAAAAAGATGCAGAAAATGCAGCAAAAGAAGCAGCTAAACAAGCAAAAGAAGCAGCTAAGAGAGAAAATGAGTTGGCAAAACAACGTGAAAAGGAAGAAAAAGATGCAAGAATAAAGGCACAAAAGGATGCAAAAGCAGAAGCTAAAACTAAGAAAAAAATTAAAGGTGGAAAATTATATTATTCATCACTATCAAGAACTCGCAAAAGAAGATAAAAACAAATGCTTATAATACTTATAATTAAACTATACCATATATGGTAACAAATTATGAGACAAATATACAGAAATCTTACGATATGTAACTTTTATTGTCATATATGCGAATAAAAGAAAAACAAACGGCTGTTTTACTGACGCTAATTGGTAACATATTTGTTTCACATTTTACAAAATGTTAAAATATGATAATTTAACATATTGTTAATAATGTTTTGCAATGAGTTCAAACTCCAAAAAAAAAACATCTAATATTTACATTATGGATGATTTTAATGTTAGTTCGCTGCATGAGTCAAAAAACGAATGGGGTGCCCGTTTGCTGACAATTTTGACGCCATTATTAATAGAAGGATTCAAATCTATCTTTGACGAATCGGTCAAGTTGTGCAAAGAAAATGATGAAATGGATAAATATTTAATGACATTTCAGAATTTAATAACAAGAATTCCTAAATGGAATTCAAATATTATTGAACAAGAGAGAAAAAGGATTGTTGAGAGAAGTTGTTGCAGTTATTTAGAAGAATTAGTAACATGCGTTCACATAATTCAATTAAAATTATTAACTGCAATGAGGGTTGGACAAAAACAGAAGAAAATAGATATAAATATTCCTAAGTTGGATGATTTTGTTCATAAGGCGTATGTAAATGTAGCAAGAAAGGTGTATAAAAACGTGTATTTATTTGAAATGAATTCCGCTCCGTTGCAAGTGCAACGACATAACCGAGAATTAGAAATAATAGTTCAGGAATGTATTTTAAACGCAGTAAGAGAGAGTATTCCTATTGAGAATATTTTAAAGGCGTATATGGATGAAACTGTGGAGGAAGATGTAATAGAAGAGATTAAAGAGCAAATAATAGATAAACCTGAGACACCCAACGGAACAACTGAATCCGAATTTATTGCAGAAGGAAAAGGGGGTACTCCTTCATTAAGTCAAGGATTATCTTTTAATGACGTAGATTCAGTTTTGCATAAGTCGGGAAAGGAAGAAATGGTTAGTGCACCAAAGTCAATTGAAAGATTAGAAGAGATTAGTAATTTAAGGGCCATTCAGAGAAAGATGGAAGAGGAAGACGATGACATGTTGCGCATTTCAGATGAAACCGTAGAACTAAATGGTTTAGATGTTCATGTAATTGGCGGAGGCGACATGAAACTAAATAATGATTTTTTATTGAATGATATTGAAGTTTTAGCATAAATAATACAAAATGCGTTAAATATGTATTTGAAATGTAAAAATATATTGTAAATGGATAATATATTTTTAGTTGCAGGAGTAATAACATTTATATTTTTTATTTCTAAGTTCTTGGAGATGAGATATGTAGAGAAAGAGGCGAGACCATTGAAGTTATTAATTAAGGATGCGTTGCTTGTATTTGCTTGTATTGTACTTGGTAATTTTATTTTAGAGCAGGTGAATCCTGTTTTAAATGATACATTGTCGGCTACAACTGTTCCAAGTGTGTTTACAGATAACCCGCCTTTTTAAAATTCTACTGTAGAGCCTACTGTAATTTTGCTCTACTTTTCTAAAAAGTAGAAAAAGTAGTTATTTTTGCTCTACTTTTCTTAAAAGTAGAACTAACGTCCAGTCCAAACTTTAACAAATGAATGCGGAACACTTTTACCATTAAAATCAGCAATATACGCATCATAATTATAACTAAATGGTTTTTTGTGATGAAATATGCTACCAAAAAGTGAATTTATGTTCAATAAATTAGTATATTCTAAAGAAAATATGATTCCTATTATTCGTTCTAATGCACATCGGTCAGTTCTACAATGAACTGCATGAAGTAAATTAGAAATATTGTATTTGTTTTCTATTCTTTCCAAAAATTGTAAATTAATATAGCATTGAACCCCAAAACATAATTTAAATTTATCTCTATTCATCCCAAGAATATTAATCTCATTCTTGTTTATTATTTTTTCAATAGGTCCCTTATGTTTTAAAAATTTGGTTATTCTTAAAAGATTTGGCAGATTTTCTTTATCATAAGTGTGATGCCATAATGGAATAACAGGTAATCCAATTTGTTCAAACGGAATACGTTTATGAATAAAAACACTGTCATGTATTATTACAGCATTATCAAACCATTTATGCTTCAAAAAATAAATAAATGGTAATAACTCACCACGTCCATGAAATTCAGATTGAATAACGGTAATATTTTTATAATCAAAGTCGCTTTTCACATAATCATAATTACTATTATCATCAATAATAACAATTTGTTTTAATGGATAATGTGTTCTGATTAATTTAATATTTTGGTTCCAATATTTATTTGTAGTTTCAGAATTAACATGTCTTGTAATAATAAAACCATACGACATTATATTATAAATTATATAATATAATAAACTTAATCAATAATACAATAAAGTTAATATTTTTAAATAATATATGATGGTAGTTCATCAATATTCATAACATCGTCACTTTTCACCTTTCCCTTGTCAAAGGCATTTTTTGTGATTTCAAATTTGCTAAATTCAGTGCGTTCCAATTGGGCGTTAGGAGTATGATTATGAACACAACGGGCAATCATTTTATATAATTTAAAATCAGGATATCTTTCTGTGCCATTATTTTTATACAAAACATTAATACCATTATCATCAGTGCACCATTCTACAATAAGTTTTACAATAGGCTCACAATCTGTCATATTTTTAAGACTATCAAAATCATCAACAACATAATCAAAAATAGAACATGCTAAACGACATAGGTCAAAACTAAAGTTGGGTTCTAATCTCGGTTTTTTATCGTTAAAATATGGTTCAGTGTTATATTGCGTTACTGCATCACCGCCTGTTTGAAAACTGTCGCTACAGAATAATTTTCCATTGAATTTATAAATAGCTCGTCCAAAATCAATAATTTTGAATATTTTGCCAAAAGTGGGAACCTTATAGTACTGTTTTTTATAATAATAATACAAAAACTTTTTATTAGTTGGTACATACATAATGTTATTTGTATGCAAGTCATTATGAGTGAAAGAAAATAGTTTTTGATATGTTATTAATGTCATAATAACTTGCATAAAAATAGCAAACCATTCGTCAGTAGAAATTTCATTATTTATAATGTAATCATCTAATGTGTTTTCACATAACTCTAAACAAATTAATTGTACTGGAAATTTATCAAATGTCAAATGCAGTTTTTCACATTCAATATCGTCAGAATAGTCGTCGTCGTCATCGTCGTCGTCATCAGAGTTGTCAGAATTAGCATCATCATTATCGTTATCATTTGAGTCGTTATTAGATTCATTTACAGAATCCGGTGCATCATTCATATCAGTTGAATCATTTGTATGCGATGTCCTTGAAGAGCAAGATGATCCGGATTTAATACTGGCTGATTTTTTGACATCAGTAATGTCAATTGAATTAGTAATGTCAACTAAATCAATATTTAAATGTTTAACGTCATCTAATGTTACTTGATTAGAGAAAATATTTTCAAAAATACTGTCATCAATGGATTTTAGTGAAAGATTAGATGCGGATTTATTCATAATGTTAATGCTTGGTTTAGGTGCATCTTCGCTAATCTCTTCTGAGATTAAGTGAGAATAATCTTCAATCTTAAAAAGTAAATTCTTATGCTTATTGAAAAATTCGGATTGTATTAAATAATCAATATCATCAATCACGTTAATTGTATAATTATTTTTAACTGAAATAAATGAACCGTAAAAATCAAGGGCGTGAATAAAATTATGCGTATGAAGAACTTTGCTTGTTAAAAATGAGAAAAAACTGTCAACATAGGCAGCATTATTAGTATCATTAATTTTAGGATGCACCTTTAGATTGGCTGTTTTATCAATTGTAGGTAAATTAAATAAGTTGGTATCATTATGGTTATATTTGCCGACCAAATATTTAAAAGGGTCTAATAAAGGTGCCATTTTAATAAATATTTTTTGAGTCATTGAAAATTCATCGTCACCGGAAATGTTTTTTAATTTGCATGTATAAATATTATCTGCATCAGTATGTTTATCATGCTTATCTTGTTTATCCTTAATATCTGAAATAGACCACATATGATTTAAATTGATTGAATTAAAATTAGTAGTGTTCAATGAAAAAAATTTATCATATATAGGAATATAATTTTGAACATTAGAAATAGAGATATGCGGATTAGACTGAAATTTATTGAACAAATTAATATTTTTCCTTTTCTGGTAGTTTATAGTAATTGTCATTAGCTAATAAAAATATTAATAATAATTGTATTTAACTTATTATTTAATAATCTTATTATTATCCCTAAATGTTTTGATCCAATAATTTTTCAAATATGAAATATGCGTAAAAAAAAATTCTTTTTTTAAAGTATATTAAGTATAATATGAACTTAGAACTAAAACGTTTTGATATGAAAAACATTAGTTTTAAACCAAATGAGTCAAAAGGTCCAGTTGTGGTTCTAATTGGTCGTCGTGATACCGGTAAATCTTTCTTGGTAAAAGATCTACTGTATTATCATCAGGATATTCCCATAGGAACCGTTATTTCCGGCACAGAAGAGGGCAACGGATTTTACGGCAAATTAGTTCCGAAATTATTCATTCATAATGAATACAATACGGCTATCATTGAAAATATCTTGAAACGACAGCGGCAAGTATTGAAACAAATTAAAAAAGAAATGGAACAATTCAAACGCAGCACGATAGATCCACGAACTTTTGTTATCATGGATGATTGCTTATATGATAACACGTGGTCTCGTGACAAGTTAATGAGGCTATTATTTATGAACGGTAATTTTTTAGTGAATGGTTTTATGAATGGTCATAATTTCCATAAGTGTTTGCCGTTAAGAGTCATGTAAACCCATGGCTAGTCGTCTGCCGGTTAGAAGGCAGATGGCGACACGTCCAAATTGCGGGGATATCTTGTTAGGATTATGCTACTAAACTCATATGGAAACATATGAGTGGCTTATGTTAACTGCATAAGGTAGAGTAAAAATGTATAATATAAAGACAATCCGCAGCCAATTTTCTAAGTCCGTTATGATAAGGATATGAAAACGGTTCAACGACTAAATGCCCGTGGGCTGAAAACGTCTAATCAACGTTGATGAAAGCTTAAGATATAGTCTAAACCCACTTGAGAGAGTGTTGTGCCCATTTAAAAAGCATGAATTTAATGATTTCAGAAGGAAATGTCTGAATGAAAATGGTATTATTGAGACACTGGAAGGTGATGTTGCTGATAACAATGCAATATCCTTTAGGTATTCCGCCTACATTGAGAACAAATATAGATTACGTGTTTATATTGAGAGAACCGTATATCGCAAATAGGAAACGCATTTACGAGAATTATGCAGGCATGTTTCCCACATTAGAGTCGTTTTGCCAAGTGATGGACCAATGCACAGAAAATTATGAATGTTTGGTAATCAATAACAATGCCAAATCAAACAAATTGCAAGACCAAGTGTTTTGGTATAAGGCGGATTCGCATAACGATTTCAGATTAGGGTCAAAAGAGTTCTGGGAGCTGTCAAAGCAGTTAAATGATGACGACGAAGAGGAGCAATATGACCCAAATAATGTGAAAAAACGAGGCCAAGGGCCGAAAATTGCCGTCAAAAAGAGCAAGTGGTAAGTAATCCGCTTTTAAAAAACTGTTTTAATATAATCCGCTTTTATAAATCCGCTTTTATAATAATAAGTGGATAAAATGCCGTTTGATTTTAACATATAATATATTATTAAATACTATATGTCTATTTATGGTCATTATACAAAACAATATTATGGAAACAAAATCATTTTTCCAGAAAAATCATTTTTAGTATCAGGAATAAGTTTTTATAAACATAATTGTTTAGATATAACATATGAAACAGAATTGACAATGGAATTAGAACCAGACAACGAATATGATAAAACAGCAATATCTATCAAAAATAATAATGACAAAATTGGATACGTTCCAAATTCTCAAATAAAAGAATTATGTAAAGAACATATTACAGAACCATTAAAAGTATTAAATATAAAACTTATTAATGGAAATTACGGCATTCGTGTTATACCTAAATGTTATTATGTTTATGATAAAATATTAGAAAGTAAAGTGTTTTTCTCTGATGATTAATAGGCGTTTTATAAATCCGCTTTTATAATTCTGCTAAATAATATAGCGTTTATTTCTCTTAATACATTTGATAAATCAAACCCTTTTTCATTAGGATTATATCTTATTATTTTATTACCCAATGATGTAATATATAGTTCTCTTATTTTTTCATTTTCCAGGTCACGGTCATCGTGATTATTTTCATCACATTCTATAACTAATTTATGGTCAACAAAATATAAATCTGCTCTATATTTACCTATAGTAAATTGACGTTTAACATTTATCATATTACTATATGCATTTGAAATAAAGCCAATAGTTTGGTTTTCAATACACATACCGATATTTATTTGTTTTATATTTTCACTTAAATCAACAATATATCTATTTCTTAAATTATACGTATTTTTTAACAATTCAAATGCTTCTTCTGTAAGAAGATAAGTTATTTTATTTTGACCTCCATTTTGTTTTATTTGATTGAATTTATTTTTTTCAATAATATAATGAATATTCTCTTTGTAATTTTTAGTTAAATACCTGACTAAATTAACTTTTTTACTTGCTAAATATAATAATTCTTCTAAGTTTCTTACGAATTCGGACATTGTTTTTAATATCAGTAATTAATATATGTTTAATTCAATTTTATATAAAAAATAAAAAATAACAATTATATTATTTAACAAAGTAAACAATTTATACCCATTTAAATAACCCACATGGTTCACATTTATAAAATTTTTTCCCTTTATTTGGTCCTTCTTTTTTAACAGTTAATATTTTAATGTTTGAAGAACAGTTTTCACAAGTATTCTTTGTTTTCAAAAAACAAATACTACAAGTTTTTCTCCAGTTTTTATCAGTTTCTGGTATTAATACATCATCCCCACACACATCACACTCTATATAAATATGTTTTTGGGTTTGTTTATTTTGTTTAAAACAATCAGTGCATCTTGTTTTGTAAGTTTCTGGAGACATTATATAATCATTACAATCAATACAGTTTCTAACAGTAGAAATACAAATATGGCAAAATTTAACATCTATATTTGTAGGTGATACAAAATCAATATTACATTTTAAACAAGCAGATGTTTTTTTAATTTGAATACATATAGAACATAATTTATTATTTATTATTTTTCTGGTCTCTTGATTACAATTTAAACAAGTTACTGTTTGTATTTCCTTTAAAATTTGTTTATTCAATTTTTTAGCTTTCTTTTTAATCCTATTTGGAACACACGAACAAATTCCATTGATATTACTACTATTAGCGGGATTATAAATTACTTTATCTTTTTGACAGATAATACATCTGTTACTTATAGTATATTTAATAGTTTCTGTTTCTGTTTCAGAATCTGAACCAGAAATATATTTATTTTTTCCAACTTTTAATTGTTTTTTAATTGCTCGTTGATTTTCTTTATATCCTTGAGGCCATTCATTTTTAATTTCATCTTTTCTATCTCTTGCAGCTCGTTGCATCAACTTATATTGTTCATCGTTCTCACTAACAACTCTGTGTCTTTTATTGCATACACTACCTACATTAAAGCAAACTCCTGATAAGTTATTTTCAAATTCAAAAACATTTTCAATTGGTTGACTACATATACAAGTATGAGACCCATCATTTTCATCATCATGTCTATATGAAGCACAAGTAAAATCTGAATTATCACTAATATTTAGGTCATCATTTATTTCATTGAATGCTATTTTTAGCTGTAAAAAGCTGTTTAGTTGTGAAATATAACTTTTAGGATATGTTAATAATAATAAGAATATAAATTTATCTGGTTTTTCGGGAGTTTTTCCATTATAATAACGTGCCATAAATTTTTCTAGTTTATTCCAATAAATACAATAATTTTCTGGATTTGAGAATTTTATAATAAAGTCTGGTTCATTCATACAAGATAAAATTAATTGTTTAAATTTTTCATTCCAAATTAATGTAGTAATGACAATCCATTTTCCATTATTTGTATATTCTTGAATTTGTTCCATTTGATAATAATTATATTAATTAATATTTAATATAATTATATTATTTCAATTTTATAATAATAACTACATATCATTCTCCTTCCATTGGGTTTCAAAAGCAGCGGAAGCCGAAAATATTTCCAAAACAAAAATGTCAAGAAGTATTAAAAATAAAACTATATTTACAGATTATTTTTATAGTTTCCAAAATAATAAATAATAAACAACAAATAATATATAACTATAATTTTTAAATTATATATTATTTAACAAAGTAAATATCTACATATCCTTCTCATTCTCCTTCTCTTGAGAAGCAAAAGGGCCGCTAACAAGTTCACTGCGTCCGTAATCGGTTTTACCGACAACCACATTTTCTCCCTCAAACAATTCGCTGCGAATATCGGCAACAGAAATGGTCTCGGAATTAGCAGCAAGATTTTTCTCCTGTGTGCTACTCGTTGCGGCAACACCGACCAAATTGCCATCCTGGTCAATATCCTGTGTCAAAATATTCCCATGTTTTTCCGCATTCAGTTTATTTTCATCCATCGCCTTTTGCTTTGTCTCCTTAACACGTGCATCAAATGCATTCTTTGCAGCCGACTCATTCTTCTGTTTTTCCTGAGCAAGTTGGTTAAGCTCCTCCTCCATATATTCAACCTTGCCAGTCTTGTATGCCTCGGGCTCCCACGGGAGCCATGTGCCGACAGGTCCGACAAATACATCAAAACTTGGATCAACTTCTCTGATAAGTTTAGCACGCAACTCGGCCTCTTCTTGTGACGCAAAATGACCACGAGATTTAAACCCACGAACAGATGTTTGAAAATTATATTTAATATTAAATTGCTTTTCAAGGTCATCTTCAGACTTATCCAAAAAATTCTTATAATCATCCTCAATAGAAGAACTGATGATATTATCACGCTCTTCTTTGACAAAACCTTCATAATCCTTCATAACATCCTCAAAAGACAATTTATATTTGTAAGACATGAAATTAATAAATTGATGGAACTTTTCCATTGATTTAGAAAATTCCCACTTCTTTAGGAACTCCTCAAAATAATACATTTCCTTTTGCTTTAGAATTTTCTCTGGAGTAATGAAAGAAAAACAACCGAATGTCTGACCAGCAATAGCTTTATCAACTTCAAGAAGATCAACATATTTAGGATTAGGACTACCGTCTTTATTTTTATGTCTTTCAAATGCAAGCTTTTTAGATGAATTAGTTTTACTCTTTCCACTCATTATAATTATATATTATTTGAATTGTTCGTTTTAAGTTTTAATTAAATAATATTATATTATTTATTTTATTTAATTATTTTTTAATTTGGTTATATTTTCTTTTATCCGGGTATATTTTATTTTCTTGTTATTTTATATAAAGATGGCGATGTTTGATATGTCTGAATTAGTTAAGCGAATAATTAAGTATTTAGTGGAAGGTTTAATGGTTGCTATTGCGGCCTTTGCTATTCCTAAGCGTTCGTTGAATTTGGAGGAGATTGCTTTACTTGCGTTAACGGCTGCTGCCACGTTTGCTATCTTGGATA
>Ga0214919_10000089_pt1 | contig 140645 bp, 172 predicted proteins | sample LL1503_MetaG_FD_177994 | JGI IMG/M metagenome (GOLD analysis project Ga0214919, IMG submission 177994) | Freshwater microbial communities from Lake Lanier, Atlanta, Georgia, United States - LL-1503 | ecosystem: Environmental > Aquatic > Freshwater > Lake | place: USA: Georgia | collected...
TTCTTGCAATGTTCTCTTTACATTGATGAAAGTAGGAAATAGAATGACGGTGGTGGAAGTCCCTCTAGAACTTGAGTTATTCCCGGCTCTGAAGACCGAAGGTTTAAAAAAGATGGAAAAAGATAACAATTTGAAAACTCCCGCGGGGGACAAACCTCCACGTCGGACAAGAAAACCAAGTTTAAACCTAGTAGACCGGGTTGATGCCGCTGAGATTATTAGAATTTTTGAATACTGGAAGATGCTTCACGACAAAAAGAGGGCAAAGCTTGATGACAACCGCTGCGCATATATCGCAAGAGGCATCCTCGAATACGGAACTGAGGCTTGTATGGAGGCTATCAAAGGATGCTCCTTATCTGATTGGCACATGGGAACTAACCCAGGCAGCAAGTTCTACAACTCCATCGAACTCATCCTCCGAGACTCAGAGCATGTCGAACGGTTTAGGGATATAATCCATGATTAGCAATGTATTTATTAATGACGGTGGTGGAAAGGCCGGCACTTCAAAGAATCTCCAGATTATTGATGTGATTCAAGCAATGATGGAGTCTGAGCACTGCTTGTTTAACAATAAAGATGAGAATTTAATGCATCCCGAACCGGTGGAGGACTGCAGTGACGACCAGCTCTGAAGACGGCGGCGACGAAATCATAGAAATTGAGAACAATGTTGGCTATACAATGGACGACCTAGCTCGCGACATGGAGTATCTACGAGTTCAGGGTCTTATCGAAGTAGTCGGCATCACCCCAGATGGCGAAGCACTGTGGGGGATAACCCCTAAAGGTTCGGAAGTATTTGATGACGGTGGGGGAAAGCCATGACCTCAGACGAAACGCGCGCGCTAGTCAAGAAAGTATACGCAGCCTATAACCAGACTCTCTACAAGAACACCCAAGAGGATGTCTTTACTGTATGGGAAGACCTACTAGGCCATTATGACATGACGGTGGTGTATGACACCTTCAAAGAGTTAGCCACTCAGAGTGTTTACATGCCCTCGCCCGGTCAGTTACGTAGACAAGTCCTCGACAAGTTAAGCGGCGACCGTATCCCAAGTGCTATGGAAGCATGGACCACCATACAGACCATGACCCAACATGCCAATGCTGGCACCCCCTCGAAGATTCAGTTACACGAATGCATCCAAAGGACTATCACCAAGCTAGGTGACCAGGCTTACTCCCTGTCTACTACCTACGACCGAACGTTCTTCGCCAATGAGTATGCCGTGACGGTGGGGGAATACGAGCGCGAGATGATGCAGAGGTTGGGATGAGCCACCCCTTCATGCCAGTTACAACTACAAAAATTCGGCAGAGTGAAAAAAGGCACACGCAGAAAAGCTTTTTCCCTATTCCTTACTCTTCATTATCGGTGGTTGCCTTCTCTCTCCTCCTTCTCACCCGTATTCCTCGGAAGTGGCTCTTGACATCCCTCATCTCTCTTGTCCTTGTGTTCCTGTCTCCCCTTCTCCTATTCATTGACGGTGGGGGATAGTAATGACTGACGACCCCTTTCCACAACTCAAGACAATCCAGCACTTCGGGGAGTGTGGGAATTGCCGTTGGTTTGATTCCATTACACCTAATCCCATAGACAACAAAGGAATCTGTAAGCGATATCCCCCCTCGTCCTTCGTGATGTTCAATCGTCTGGAGTTCATGCAACCGGAAGTCTCTACTTACGACTACTGTGGAGAGTATTGGGCAAAGGAGTAGCCATGAAAAAGCGAGCAGGTCGAAAAGCAGTTATCCCCACCAAGCCAGTAACTACCCTGACTTTACGCATCTCCCGTGAGGAGAAGGTAACGCTCATTGAGAAGTCATCCATATACGATATGTCATTGACCGAATACCTGATGATGTTGGTGGCTAGGGATGGGTCGTAGTCCTACTGTTCCTTCTCACCCCTCTAGGTATTACTCTCTCCTACTACGCTTAAAGGGAAGTCAGAAACAGACGATTCTTGAATATGCGCGCGCCCACGGCCTGAGCATGAACCAATTAATCCTGTATTCCGTACTTCGCTTCATTGATGAGAAGCAGGGGATTCCTCAGCCAGGTCCGTCCCAGTATTCTCTGGTAGAGGAAAAGTATAAAATTCAATCCCTTTTAGACGGCGAGCAGTTACTCACCCCTTGTGGTAAAACGAGATGCAAGATGGTTCTGGAAGATATTGACGGTTTGCAGTTCTGCACAACCTGTAACATACGAGTTCTATGAACGCCCCTGTATCGGCTCACTCTTATAAGGTGTTGGAACCGTAGGGGTACACGTTGGTTCAATTCCAACCAGGGGCACTATTAGTTGAAATGTCTTCGCAGTAAGTCAAGGTTCATTTGGTCTGACACATGAGTATCCGGCAGTAACCGTATTGTCAGTCCCAATAGTGTCCTCAATAGGAATCTTCTTACCCTCATCAGTCTCCCCACATCTGTGCAAGGGTGGGTCTCACTGGTTTGATGAGGCGGCGCCGCTGTTCTGCAGCAAGCTGTCTACTTGTCAATCCCGCCCATACACCGTGCATATCGGCAGGTGGAAACTCGAGTGCGTACCTCAAACAAGGTGTTTTCACAGGGCACTCTTTACATATAGAACGGGCTACTGCGATGTATGTAATATCCTTATGTTCTTTGGGGAACATGAGGTTTGTTGAGCCCTTACAATTCGCTCTGTCCATCCATGCTTTATTACCTGTTTTAGATTGTATAGCAACGAACTGAACCTGCTGAATTGGTTTTTTCTTAACCATTAATAATCGGTAATTTCATATGTGTCATCCTTTGTTTGCGGACAACTTATATGATAAAAAAACCTCGCGCAAGTAGATTGCGATTTATTTAGTCTTTTTTAAACCAGACTCTTGAATAAATGTGTGATAAGGGAATCCGGTGTATGGGTCAAACTTGGCAGCAATTGAGAGTGCCTTAAGAGCCATTGTCTTTGCTATTGCTGGGGTGATTTCCTTCTTGGGATACATTGCAGTCAAACAGCCCAATGCATATTGCGCGCCCGTCCCTATGGAGTAGACCCCGCTTGCATCTGACATCCACGAGTAATCTCCGTCAATAATGTAGATAACGCCATTGACCGCACAAACAATGACCGAACCCTGTTCGGCTGTATGGTCCTTATCCTCTTTGTCTGGTGTTGAATACCCGTGCATGTCAAAGCATTCTCTTAGTGCTGGTATGAAACTGACAGTCATAAAGTGGTCAAGTTGCCTACCCTTGACACTCCCGGCAATTGGTGGGGGCTGGAATGCATGGTGCAATATATTGATTGCTCGTACATCGCCAGCAGCACCCAGTAAATACTTACCGTTTGTTGCAATCTTGGACGACGACTCTTTGAGGGTATATATCTGTGTTGCTAGACCAGAATCACCCATATCGGAAACACGGGAGTCAACACACAATAAAGCAAAGTTGCCCCCCTGTATTCCGATAATGGTTGTCATTCTGCTGAGTATTCAATTCCACGGAAGAAGCCACGGCCGTCGTAAATCCACATTGGCTCGTAGTTAAACCACTCGTTGCCAACACCTGGTGGCTGGTACTGAACGACGCCAATTCCTTGTTGCCAGTTCTCTGCACCCATCATCATTGGACGACCAAATTCATCGGCTCCAGACTTTGTTGAAGGAACAGCGCCATCAATTCGACAGAGACAACCCGGACTAGCAGCCATAACGATACGTGGACCGTTCTTCGATTGCCTTGTTCGGTATGCGTACTCAGAACGATGGATATGTCCGTATATAACCGACACATGAGCATCGTTCAGATACTTAGTTGTAGTAGTTCCGTTTGAAGTTACCTTGTTTCCATGGATAACCATGAGGTTCTCGTTCAAACTTACGAAAGACTCTGGGTAACCAGGTATATACGAGATACCAAAATCATCCATTCTGCAGAGATACGGCACGGACATTACTGGCCAGCCTGCTCGAAGTTCGTCGTTTAGTTTTCCCTGAGTGATTCCAAAAGCGGCTTCGGCATTTGTCTGTATATACCGAGCCATGCGTGCTTCGTGGTTGCCGGCAATCCATGAAATCTTTGCATTAGGTGCAGCCTCTCTCACCTGTTTGCACAACAGTGTCGCTCTGTCAATTGCAGCCTGAATCATCATCTTGAACGGAGCAGCCGTTAAGAACTTACCAAACTCGGCGAAGTCAAGGTTGTCGCCAACCATTACCACTTGGTCTGGGTTGAGGTCTTTGATTACATCTAATGCAACAGCAATTGCTCGCTCATCATGGATTGGTTCCAACTCTGGTGAGTCAATTGATTTACGGTAAAAACCTATCTGTATATCAGGAACAATAACTGCTGTTTCCCATGCCTTGGGTTTTCCTGATTTTGTCTTTGGAATTTGTGGTTTAAATGCAGGTCCGCGTTCAACAACAGGCCATTCTGGTCCTTGGTCCCAACTAGGGGAAAACTGAATTGCTGTGAGGTCGTGGATTTCGGCATTTCCGTCGTCATCCTTCATCATGGCTTGATATAGGGAAACACGCTTGATGTCGCCTATTGAGTCAAGATTGATGTTCTTTTTTTCAAGCATGTCTGCAATATTTCCCAGCAATGCTTTGCGACTAGCCGACCTGTCGGTCTGTATGGCTAACTCTTTTATCTTTGAACCTTTTGGCATCTCTTTCATTTAACCATCCCCCTGCATGTGCAGTTTTTGTTTTCTAGGTAACACACGCGCTTTTCTGTGAATACTCCTCTGTCTATGGCGAAACCCTCAGCTCTCAGGGCTTTGGTAATTGACAGCGCAGATGCATTACTTCCAATCACAGCATCAAGGGCACTCCGGCTCTCTTGATTCAATTCTTCAAAAACATTAGCTAGTGAGCACTTGTGCTTTCGTGCAGAACTGGCAAGGTTTAGCAATGTTGACGATAAGGACGAATCCGTTTCACTTGTTTTCATATACCCCCAAGGTTGATGGCTATTGGTGACTTGTGTAAACACTAGTATCACATTGGTGTGATTTGGGGTCATCTGTGGATTTGTTTCTAAAATATACTTTTTTCGTAATCGCCTTTACCACAAAGGCTATTACAACAACAAAAGTCTCTGTACAAAATACGATTATTATGACTAATAAAATTAATCAAAAATCACATGATATACAAAACTTAAAACCCTTACGGGATAAGGTTTACCACTTTCCGATTGGACACTCTGCAGTTTTTAGTTTTGTTTTGACGGGCATGTAGCAGCCACACTCCATGCAGGCTCGGAATTCTTTGTCAAACAACTCACAACCTAGGCATGCTTGAAACCTCAAGGTGGCGACATCTGGGTCAGCCAACTCGTCTGAGCCAATTGCATCTAGGAAATCTTGGTAGTTTGGGTTGTCACTCATTGCGATATTCCCAACCATGCACTGAATACATCATCATTGATTGGCATAAACCACAACTGCATTGCATCAATGTCCGATGTAGCCGGTCCTACGTTTGTCCAACAGATGGACATGTCACTAGTGGCTGGACAAACCCCCACATTGCAATCCAGTCCATATCGAAAGGCAAATTCCTCAACAAGGCATCCATGCTCTGGATGGGAACAAGGACTACTGGTATTACCCCTAAATGGGCAAGTAACCTCAATTATTTTCAGTTCAGACTTATTTATCTGAAGGTGCAGTATGTGACCATCATTGTGCCACATCATTTCTGCAGTTGTTTCTGCCATTGTTTACTCCTAGTTAGATTTAGGAGATACTAGTCGTTTTTCAGATGGTTACGGGTTCCGACCAATGTTTAAACGACTTAACACACCTGCGAGAGCAGTACATGTTCTCTTTGTACTGCCGAATCATTCCCTTACCAGTAATCTTCCCACACTCTGGGCAAGTGTGGTGAACCGATTTTGATGCCCCAATATAGAGAACTTGATATCCCTCGTCCACCTTGACGACCGGTGCCATGGTGTTGGTGATGTTCCTTTTTGCAGGTTTCTTTGCCATTACACGTCTCCCTTTGCGTGGTCATTGATATGACCGTCCAGTTTTGTCTCAACCCTGTCTAGGGAATCGTTATTTCTGTCAATTGATTTACCGAGTCCTTTTGCCATTTGGTTAATCATGTTGACAACCGTTGCATGGTCTGCCTTGTTCTGTGCCCATTCGGCTTTGGCTTCTTCGCCGCGCCTTTTTCCAGCCTTATAAACAAACTGGAGATATGCAACAGCAACGAGACTGCTTGCCGTAATTACCGAAACGATAATGTTTTGCCAGTTGGTCATATCGACCGCTGGGGTTATGAGCGTTTCGGCGCCGAACATTAACTGATTCCGAGAATTTCTTTAACTTTTGGACCGACAACGGAATCTGCAGGAAGTTTGTTAGCAATTTTGAATGCCTTTATAGCCTCTGTAGTGCCCTGGTTCATCTGTCCATCAATATTGCCCTTGTAGAACCCTTTGGCCTTCAGAGCCTCTTGTAGGGCTTTGTGGTCGTGGATAGGCGGTGTTGTGTTTAGGTTGACAACTGGAGCAGCACCACCAGTAAATGCGATTACGGCTGGGGTTGGGTTGTCACCAGTTACTAGACGTAAATGCCATGGCTCGCTTGGAACAACTTCCCAACTAAACCCAAAATCTTTGACGTTTGCTATAAGCCAGTTCAATCTTTTTGGTTCTGACGCGCTGGCAATATCTACGGCTAAACCGAGATTATGGTTGGACTTACCTGGTGTCGCCAGCATGGCCATACCCTGTTTCAGGTACCAGGTTTTTCCTTCAAACGTCTTCGTGCTTGTTCCTGCAACTGGTTCCAAAACGTAGCGCTGCTTGAAGCCCGCCAGTTGGCTCTCGTATGTGCGATATAAATCGCCGGAACTCGTGGGTTTAAGTTCGACTCCGTCTGCTTTGGCTTTTGCGACCATTGCGTTCCAAGCGTCTGCGGCTCGGTGGTGGAGTTTTCCTCCAGATGGGATTGCTCGAAGCAATGATTCTGGCAGTTTTCCAGGTGTAACCCCTTTCAGGTCTTTCGGCATAACAATCGGAACAATGTAATCCCATGCAAGTTTGCTCATAATCAAAATCTCCCAAGATGTCCCTATTTGGAACTAGTTTATTTTACAACACAAACGGGTTTATTTGTATCTACTAACCCTCGTCTGGCTCTTTCATATGAAGATACATAGATGCAGTAAAGGCCAAGACCGTTCCCCAAAGAGCGACCTTTTGAGTTAATCCCGAAAGGGTGAAGTACATGACCGTGGCTCCAGCAAGAGTGAATCCAGATGCCATAATTCCGTAAACAAACTTTGTTGCAAATTTCTTCCAGTCCATAATCCTTACTCCATTTTCATATTTGTAAATAGATATCCGCTTAATCCACTCAGGACCTTCGCCCTCAATGGCTCCGCCTTCCTCAGCTTCCTCTTCTTCCTCTTTGCGGGCCGCAACGTCTTGTCTTGGACCAGATGGACTAGAACCTGGGGTTGGAATTGCACCAGCCGCCGAAGCAATAGCAACAGTGCTGGTTACCAAGTTTACAGCAATCACGCTTCTTCTTGTACCAACATTGAGGGTTGACCCCAACGGCATGTATGTGTCGAAGACTCCAGCGAACACATTTATCTCTTCTTCAAAGGATTCCTTGACGCCTACCGGAGCATCGGCAAGAGCTTCTGAAATAGCAGCACCAGATTCTGCGGACACTTCTGATACTACGATTGCGTTAAAGACTGCAGTTGCTTGTTCTGCATCAATGCTCTCAAGAACCTTGGCACTTGTTGCCAATTCAGTTGCTTGACTTGATTCAACTCCATCGTCTTTGCCAATAATCAAGTCAACAACTTGAGCAACCTGGTCGCTTGTGATGCTTGCGTTTTCGAGCACGTTTACAACTTCCGCAAACTTTTCTGCAGTCAATGGGGTGTCAAGAACCGCACTAAATGTTCCAACCAAAATCTCGTCAGAGACTTTCTCATCAAATATTGCGTTAATTACTGTGCTGAACTCTTCTGTGCTCAATGGTTCTGCTAGAACTTCTCCAGCAAGAGCTACCGTGTCCGCTGCAGAAAGGTCTCCGTCAAAAACGCTATTGAATACAGCGGAAAGATTTTCGCCAGACAAATCACCAGAGAGTAGGTCCCCAAGAACAGCGCCAGCATCAGCGACGGATATGTCTTTGTCAAACACTGCATCCATTACTTTTGCTATATCTGATGCACTAGCTGGTCCATTGAGGATTGTACCGAGTGCCGAAACCATTGCATCTGGTGACGCTGTATCCGAGAATGCTGCATCAAGAACTTTTGTTAGTTCAGCATCGCTCAAATCTGCGCCAAGCATCGTGGTCAGTGCGGCAGTGAATACTTCAGGTGAAACATCTTCTGTAAATACTGCATCTAGAATTTTTCCCAGTTGTTTATCTGTAATGTCCGCACCCAAAACGGAGTCAAGTACAGCCGTCACGTCCTCGGCGGAAGCGTCAGGAGTGAATGCATCATCAAGCACTTTGTCTAGTTCTTTGTTTGAAATAGGTTCTCCGACGATAAAGTCAGGGATAGATGTATCTACTGGAATTACCTCTTCAACTGCTGGCGGCTCTGTTGTCTCTGATGTTTCTGGCAGGGTCTCTGGTGTGGTTATTTCTACAGGCAGCGTCTCTGTTGTGGCAGGGATGGTTACTTCTGGCATTGTGGAGTCTGTCTCAGGCAATACGGGGACGACTATTACCGCTGGGATTGTGGTTATTGTCGTTATTGTTTCTGGCACCGTTGTTGAACTACTTGTAGTAGTTGTACTGCTTGTAGTAGTAGAACCAGGGATGGTCGTAGAGGTAGTTGTAGTTGTAGTTGTAGTTGTTGTCGGCGCAACACTGACATTTGCTGATTGCGTAAACAAAGTTGTCTCTTGGTTGAATCCAACATTTCCACCAACATTGGATGTTCCATTCCACAGGTAATAAGTAATCCATGTTCCATTTTCGTCAAAAGAGTTATTGGTTACTGTTGCCCATTTTGGGTCTTTGTGACCATTGTTATAGCCATCATCAAGATAGATAGCCATACTGTTGTTGGTAAATGTGTTTCCATTAATCAAACGGTTATCTGAACCCATATTGAATGTTGTCGGAATCGAAGCATTGTGATAGATGGCTATTGAGTTGTGGTCAAATGTTGAGTTCAGGATTTGTGTGCGGTTTAAACCAGTAATGTTTGCTGCATAACTATTATAAGTAAATGTTGAATCAACAACTTTTGTAAAACGATAGTTGTAGATGCCAGCTCCGTTGTGGTCAAAAATGCAGTTGTTTACATATGTTTTATTTCCAAAAACGGAGTCAGGTTCACTTGCCCATGTAGTTGTTCCAGCGGCTAACTGTGGGGTGGAGCCATAGTCACCAGCAATACCATTGTTCAAATAGTCAAAGGTGCAATTTGTGTATGTTGCAGTAGAGCCACCGTTATTATTCCAAACAGCACTACCGCCGTTCATACCCGTAAAGCGAATATTTGTTGCCGATACTGTTCCCTGTGAGTTATAAATCAAACCACCATTGGTTGCTTGACCCTGCTTAAGAGTCATGTCTGAAACAGTCAATGTTTTACCAGATTGAACATAAAAAATACGATATGCATTGTTCCCATCAATAATTGTATTAGTGCGACCATTTCCGGTTATTGTCACACTTTGAGAAATTTGAGGAAGCGCACTTGTAAGAACAATTATTCCGTTTACATCAAAAGTAATTGAATCGTACATTCCTCCAGAATTAGCATTTGCTTGAGTTATTGCCCAGCGAAGAGTTCCAGATGAAGTCGTATCATCAAGACTGGTTACGACAAGTGAAGTAGGAGCAGGTGGAATTGTTGTAGTCGTTGTAGTAGAAGTCGTAGTGCTAGTTGAAGTAGTTGTAGTTGTCGCGGCAGTAGTTGTAGGGGCAACAGTAGGAGCAGTTTCATTATTTGGCTCAACACCACCGAAGGTCACGCATGAACCACCAGCTTGATTACACGAGAGTGTCGTTCCTATTTCATCGTCAACCATAAGAACTGGAGACAAGGCTGTGTCGTCGAGGTTGAATGCAACAAAGCCCATCTTGTAGGTTCCTGTTATGGATACCTCGTAAGTTGATGTCTGCCAACCAGTTGAACCGTACGAGTTCGTTGAATAGTCACCAGTCCCAGGGTTAGTAAAACCAAGAAGCGCATAAGACTGGACAAAGTTGTTAACTGTTATTACTGGATTTCCAGTCACGGTTACTGGGACTAAAGAAGTGATTGAGCCGTCGTTGTAAGGGATGTAGTCGGTTGCCATGTAGTTCCATGACATTGTGTAAGTAACTCCAGCGGTTAATTGAACTTCACGAGTAATCCACGCGGCATCAGTTGGGGTTCCACTGCCATAACCAGAAGCGCTCGCTTGACCAGAAAGCATTGTTGTAATTGCAGATGTTTGAGTTCCAGAAAGACCTAATGCAGCAGTTGCTTGGCTAAACGTTTGCTGACTTTTGGGTTGTAGGGCAACAGCATAAGTTCCGCCCTTTGGCGATAATGTCCAAGTACCAGAGGCAACAGCAGGTGCATAGTATGGATTGGGTTGACCATTGATGGTTGGGCTACCCATTGAGCCATGAGACCCATGACTAAACAGTCTTGAGCCATTAAAAACGGTTACACCAGTTCCGTTGCCATTGATTGAAGCACCAAGGTTCCCTGTTTGTGTCCCTATTGACCAACCAGTAAAGGAATTATCCTCAAACCCCGCCCCAGGTATGGTCGTGGCGGACACCGAAGTCGAAAAACCAAATATTGAGAAAAGCAAGAAAAATACCGAGGGCACAGCCATGATGGCTGCGGGTTTATTGATTCGGCGACGCCGTACGAACATGGAACCTCCTAACAGGACCTCTAATTCTAGCATTTTTTAAAATTAATATAAAACAAAATGCTTAATCCCTTGGTGTGTTTCCATATCAAGTTACTTATGTGGGATACTATTTACGGTTAAGGGATTCAAGGAGACTCAATGGCTGGCGCTGGCATCCGATTATTTACCGCGGGAGAAATCCTCACTGCGGATTTGGTCAATACATACCTCATGGACCAAGTTGTGCCTCGTTTTGCCTCGACCACAACTAGAAATGCATCTTTTGGTGGTGCTGGTCAACCAACACTTGGTGCCAGTGATGAGGGAAGACTTTGTTATCTTGACTCAACAAACGAACTTCAATATTGGAACGGTAGTACATGGGTGTCAATTGGCGACCAAGCAGTAATCGGAATCATTGCAGCAAAAGGTGATTTGATAGTTGGCACGACAGCAAACACCATTACAAATTTAAGTGTTGGTGCCAATGGAAAAGTTCTTACAGCAGATAGCGGTACGGGAACTGGTTTGGCATGGAGTTCTCCAACGGTTGATGATTTGGCTATTACAAGTGCAAAAATAGCCAACCTCACCATTGTTGACGGGAACATCTCTGCCTCAGCCGCCATCTCTCTTTCCAAGCTTGCCACTGGAGCCCTGCCAACCGCAATCACGGTCACGTCGGCAAACATATCCGACCTATCTATTGTCAACGCCGACGTCAGTACTTCGGCTGCGATTGCGTACAGCAAGTTAAACCTAGGCACATCTATTGTTAATGCAGATATTGCAACTGGTGCCGCAATTGCCGCCTCAAAGATTTCTGGAACAGCGATAACCGCTGCCGACACCGGCACTGTAACGAGCACAATGATTGCCGACGGAACCATCGTCAATGCTGATGTAAGCGCTTCTGCTGCGATTGCGCACACTAAATTAGCCGCTGCAACTGCTGGTCAGGTGCTTTTGGGGACCACAACTACGGGAGTTGTCACCGCAACAACAGTTTCTGGCGATGTAACAATTACCGGCGCTGGGGTTACGGCAATTAGTTCTGGAGTGATTGTTGATGCCGATGTCAGTGCAACTGCGGCCATTAGCAGAGGCAAAATTGCCGATATGTCAATTGACACCAAGACAGGAAACTACACGCTTGTCCTAACCGACGCCAACAAGTTGATAGAAATGAACCTTACAAGTACAGCGAATACTGTATCTGTACCAACAAATGCATCAGTGGCTTTTCCAATCGGAACCCAAATCAACATCACCCAGTATGGAACTGGAAAAACTCAAATAGTTGCCGTAACATCTGGAACGACAAGCATTAGGTCAACACCAGGTTCCTACCTACGTGACCGGTACTCATCGGCCACCCTTATCAAAAGGGCTACAGATGAGTGGTATCTGATTGGTGATTTGAGTGCATCGTGATTCCTGGCAATACTTCTAGTCAGGGAAAGTTTGTCACTGAGCCGACATCTGTTTCGGCTAGTTCTGGTAATGGTGAAGCAACGGTCTCGTTTACATTGCCAACTCGCGTAGGCAAAGGTACTGCAACTTATTTGGTAACAGCATCGCCCGGCGGTGCTACTGCTAGTGGGGCTAGTTCACCAATAACCATTACTGGTTTAAGCAATGGGACCGCATATACATTTACGGTCACTACGGTTAGTAACTACGGAGTAACCAAGGTTTCCAGTGCTTCAAGTAGTGTTACTCCAGTTGCGCCACCATTCTTCCCACCATTCTTCCCACCATTCTTCCCACCATTCTTCCCACCACACTTCCCACCAGTATTTGACCCATGCGCTGGGTATACATGCGTTTCATGGCCAGCGGCTGGAATGTATTTGTACTCTTTTGTTGATTATTCTGGCAACTCAGTGGCCCAAGGTTGTTTCTTTGGTGGAAATTGGAATGCATTTGGCGATGCAAATTGCGGCTGCCCAGCCACCTATGCGCAGTTTGTATCCTGTGTATAACTAGCTGTTAGTGTGCAAACCACGATTACAAACCGAATCAAAAGGATAAAACAATGAGCGAAGCAACAGGAACACCATTAACAGAAATGCCAGATTTAACTGGATTCCCAACATTTATTTTTGTCATAGATGGCGAAATTGCCGACGTACAAGTTTTACGTCCAACCGATGAACGAAGGGTGGCTGTTCTTTCATCAAGTCCACAGGTTTATGTGCTTGATGGAGGTTTCCCAGCAGATGGAGTTCCGCCGCGAATAGGGTCGCACTGGCCGTTGGTCTAAGATACCGTCATGGCAAATCCATGGCAGGAGTATAAAAAAAAACTCGGTGACACACGCCCATGGGATATGATAAATCCCAACATAGAACATGCCTTAGCAGATGAAGCAACAAGACGAATGTCTATTTGTGAGGAGTGTCCAAGTCTTCTGAAATTGACACATCAATGCAAAGAGTGTGGATGTTTTATGAAACTAAAAGTCAAACTTGCCAATGCAAAATGCCCACTTGGAAAATGGTAAGGTTGAGGAAACTGATAGAAAATTCACCAGCTGTGGGTGGATAAGTATTTGGATGGCAATGATGACCATCAACTATCTTTTGTTGCTAAAGCTAAGATACCCAGCTTTGAATCCACCCCCATACTCCTCTCGACCTTCTGTCACGTTTGTGTAGTGTCCTATGACTGCTCGCCTTTCCACCCCACCTACCTGAGGGTGTGCCATATGAAACAACCTTCCATCCCAGTAGAGAACATCACCTTTTTTGGCATCAAACATAAGAGGGACTAGTTCTTTTGATTTTACTTTTTTGTCAATGTATGTTTTGAGAAATTCAAATAACTTCGTGTCATAGTTGATTCCATCCGATTCGGAATTAATAAATTCCTTGATTTCTGGTTCTGATTGAACATCAAGATTGTGGGAACCAGGAATGTATGAGAACAACCCAGAATCAATTTTAATATCCTCTAAAGCCACCCATGCCCCCACACATCTAAAAGTAAGTTTTTCACCGTTGCGAAGCTCTGGGGCCATGTCGTAGTGCCAACTGACACCGTCTTGATTCCAGGATATGAAAGATGCATGTATTGCTGGTGGTGAGTCAATCAATTCCAATATGTCTTGACAGATTTCGTCACATAATAATATTTCCAGAATTTCATCTGCCTGTTTCCACACTTGGTCGCTATACCCATGCGCATGTTCAAGCAGGGATGCATCAAAAAACGACTGGTGATTGGCTAGGTGCCAATCTATATATTTATTGATTTTATCGGCAGATATTCGCGCCTTTTTTATAACAAAACCATCTTCCGAAAAGCCCATAGGGATGCATTGTATATCACCAATATCCAGTTACTGGGCAAGTGCGATAATCCCATTGAACAAAAATGCACATACCGAGCGTTCACCCAACAAGCGGCAAATCATATATGCTGGAAATATGCTTAATCCTAGAGATATCACCGAAACCGAAAAAATTGTAGTTGAAAAATATTCCAATCAGTTCCCAACTGCTATTTTTTTGGGATGGATTTTGGGGTTGTTCGCCTACGTTGGTTCAGTATTATCCTGCTTGTTTTTGAATTTTACAATCACTGGTGGGGTAATTGTTGCAATTCTTTCATCATTTCTCATGTTTCCATGTATGCATGGAGCCGCACATGGGCATTTCAGAGGGAGGGATGGCAAGCACAAAATGCTTAACAATATCGTTGGGCATAGCGCAGCAAACACTGCACAATTTTCTTTTACGCAATATAAAAATCTACACATGGACCATCATAAATATACGAACATAAAGGGTTCCGACCCAGATTATGTTCAACTCAAAAGTTATTGGTCCCTTTTTGTGTATACGGTTTCTTCTTATGTCATCCAGGTATTGCTTGCAATTCCTGTAATTAATAAAATGGTAATGAAGAAAATACCAAGGTTTGCTCGTGAGAGAATCAAAAAATATACAACGAGTTTTTCTGTATGGCAAGTCCGAGTAACCTACATGGCTTTTCTTGCTTCCATCTATGCTGGGTATGGAAAATACATTTTTTGGCTATGGCTATTTCCACATTTTATTAATAGGACGAGACTTATTATTCTATTTATGTGGTTGCCACATAGACATGGAGAAACTTCTGCTTTTAGGGATACAAGAATACAAATAACTCCAATTTTGGGAAATGCAAAATATCATAGACTATGGAAAGCAACTCTATTTGCTAGAGAAATGGACTACCACTTAGTGCATCATCTATACCCCTCAATAATACTTCCAAACCTAGAAAAAGCCTTTATAGAGTTGAGTGATATACTCATGGATAACCAAAGTATAATAGTCAAACGATTCACAGGAGCACCATGGCATTCCATAAAATGACAGAAGAAGAAGTTGGCATAGTTTCAAAGAATATTCCAAATTTTTCGTGGTTTTTGGCCACCACTGGTTTTGGTTTTATTATTGTTTTCATTGCCTCAACAATAATGACATTCTCTGGTGCCATTCCATTGTGGCTTGGCACACTTCTAAACCTATTGAGTTTTTATTCATTATTTGACACCCTCCATGATTGCATGCATGGTCAAGTGCATGGAAAACACAAAAAACTTAAATGGATGAACAAGGCAATCGGGGTTCCTGCTGGTCTTATAGTGCAACAAGATTTTTACGGTTGGACACAGCAACACATGGCTCACCATAAATCCACAAATGTGAAGGGTTATGACCCAAACTGGAGCAATAACACTAGTGCTTTGGCGATGTGGAAGCAGACAATAATTGGATATGTGGTAATGCATATTTACTCAATACCTTTTATTGGGAAAAAAATATGTACGAAAATGTTTACACCACGTCAGTATCTATATTTTGTAAAAGTTTTTCCTCAACAATGGGCAATTCAGATTGTAATCAACTGGTCACTATTTTTTACTTTGGTGTTTATGGGATATGGTAAGTACACTTTTTGGTTATGGATGTTCCCTTCTTTTGTAAATAGGATTAGAATACATTATCTTTTTGTTTGGACTCCGCATAAAAATAACAAAAATACAGAATCGTACATTGATACAGCCATACACATAAGACCATTGGGAATTGACAGGATTTACTTTAGACAAGTTCTTGATTACCACCTAATACATCACCTATATCCATTGGTTCCAAGCAACAGACTCAGAAGGGTTTACAAGGATACGGAGCACATCCTAAGAAGAAATGGAACAGAATTCATTTACGGATGGGGTTGGAAAAATAAAACCGGATTAATCACCCGAAAAAAGTAACCAGCCTATATGAGTAGGAATAGATATACAGCCACCACCCCGGTAATTAATGAAAAAACGATGCTGGAAATATCCAAGTATGAAGTAATCAAACTGGGTGGGGGTGTACTTTGTTTTCGGGGTGCTGTAGATATTGACCAAGACATCGTGCTTCCGTGGATTGATAAGAATGCACAGAAAGCCCACGAAGGAAGATGGCGTTGGTTTACTGATGAAGATGGAAATAAGTATGCCTTAAACGAGGATGACAATAAATTTACATCAGAACAAATTGACGAAGTTCCAGTAAGAGTTCTTCAGCCAGTCGTCAACGACACAGAAGAACACATGGAAGTTATGTTTAGGGGTTGGGAAGACTCCATATACAAGTGCCTGATTCGATACACGCAAGAGTATGCAATGGTGCTGGGAACAATTTGGTGGAGACAACGCGGTCATATACTTAGGTATGACAAGGGTGACTTACTCGGAATCCACAACGACAATGACTCCAACTATCGTTCAACTGGAGGAGAAAGATTTATCCCACAAGGGCAGATGCAAATGAGACAGACGGTTGCCGCAATGCTTTACCTCAACGATTGCATGGAGTCACCAGAACTTGTTACTGACAGAACATACTCTGGCGGTCAATTATTTTTTCCGTATTTAGATATTGAGCATCAGGCAAAAACTGGGGACATTTTAATATTCCCAACAAACTTTATTGCAACGCACGGAGTTCGACCCGTAACCGCAGGTGAGCGATACGGTTATCTGGAATTTTTTTCACAGGGTAGCCCTGACCCAGGGCACTACGTTGAAGTGTATGAACCAGACAAGGTTCCTAGTTGGTGTCCGGCGCACTGGCTGGATAATTACTTTGATGATTTTGCTAAATACTCATATTGGAGTGCAAAAAATATGCCAACACCAAAAAACGAAAAAGTGGACAATCTGAATCCAGTTCTTCAAAATCGCTCCCTTGAAGGGAAAAACGGATTAGCCAAACCCTACAAACACGCTCGGCCTGCTAGTTAATCTAGGGTGTAAAAGTTCGTAACAGCATATTTTTCCCCATCAATCACGGGTGCCGCGGCATGCCACTGAAGGGCATCAAAGAAAATAATTGTTCCAGCCTGGGGTTTTATGGACATGATGTCAGGGCTGTATCCGTCTATCTTCTTTGAATAAAAACACAATTCCCCACCCGTATAGTTGTCGTTTATATAAAAAACCGAAGATAAATGAACCACTGGAAGATTGTTTTTTTTCACCCAATCGGTAATTGACCAATCTTGATGGGCTGGAAGGCATTGCCCATTCTTGTACCTAGCAACACCGCCACCTTGCAGACCTATCATTTTACGGTCATATGTATCAAAAATAAGTTGCTTGCACATTATGTTGATTGTTGAAATAATCGCATTAATTTCACCCGACAAATGACTGACCCTGTGAGTACGTAGGACTCCATTTGGTACTGGTGTCATGCCCATTTCGGCCACCTGTTCATCCGTTATTCCACCGCTTGGACTGAACTCATCAAAATTTCCATATGACGCATTTATGTAAAAGTCTGATTTTTTGAGATACTCGGTAATTTTTACAAGGGTCTCACTATTAATAAAATTGGTTCTTATAACTGTGTCAAACATCTAATCTTTTTCCGTAAAAATAGTTACGCGCAATCTGATGGTCAACAACATTGCAGTCAATCCACCAGTCCTCATGTTGTTCTTTCCAAATTAATGTATACCCAAGTCCATCAAGTATTTCCCTTTGGGCATCTCTTGTTGACTCAAGTCTCCAGTACATATTTGCATCGTGCTCAAACACAATTACATTGAATCTGTACTGTGTTAGTGGAATAGATATAAGACCAAGTAGGGTTGAGTGAGGGGTGAGCGGCTTAATGTGCGTGTCGTATCCTGCATCAATATCAACTTGCAAATAGTCAATTTGCTTAGGGAAGTCATTCTCCTTGAAATATGATAAATAGTCAAAATCTAGGGCATCGCCAAAGCATGGGTTTGTTCGATTTGATTCAAATTCTTTTCGTTTTTCCTCAACAATCTCAAAAGAAACCCCACACCATTTATAGTCCTTTTCAAGATGATAGGTATTACTACCAATCTTTGAGTCAAAGGCGCCAAGTTCTACATAGCAACCATTTTCTTTGTAGCCACTCATCTCAATTGCAAACTTTTCTTGACTACTCACCCCAAGATACTTATTCATATCAATTGACAGTGACACTCTTTTGCAGTTGGTGACACTGGGACACGTCAATTCCAACATCTTTTCTAAATCCATCCACCCATTGGCGTTGGTTGTTTGTGCCATCCTCATTGGGTATGGCGACGGAATCACCATGGGTAAACCACCTAATAAACACCCACCTATCTCCGTCCATCACTGGCGAAACTTCATGGCACCCAATGAAGGATGATGGATAAATAAGCATTGAACCATACTTTGGTTTTATTGTCAGACCCCACATTCTGAATGCAACTTCACCACCTTCGTACTGGTCGTTTAAAAATAAAACAGATGTAAGCGTGTTTTTTATTGCGGCGAGTGATACTGGTTCAAGGGAGTCACCCTGATAAGGAAGCGCCACATCGGAATGAGGGCCAATAGAATGTCCTGGAGAATATCTGAGCAAATGACCAGGTGTTCTGTTGGTTACACATGGGATTGCGGCTGGAAAAATTTTACAATATTCAAGTAGGCCAACATACGAACATTTATCAAACTCAGAAAACGGCCATTGGTTTTTGGAATTAACATTATACACGTATGGCTTTGTGGGAATAATATCATTTTCAATTTCGTATCCACCTTTGTTTATTGATACATCCTTTTTTTCTCCTAGATTATTCAAACCCAAAGAGTAACCATGTGGGAGTACCGAGTGACTAATAAAATTCAAAATAGACAAATATGTCCCTGGTTCACCATCCAGGATATCTTCAATGTAAATGATTCCGCCGCCAAGATGTTCAGTATTCACTTTGATTATTTCTCACTATCTGAATTGCTCTCATGTTTTTGGTTGGGTTTTGATTTAGGTATTCAAGAAGGTCTTTTTTGAGTGTGGGCATATAAACATTGGTTGAGTACTGGGCAACATCTGGAAATTCGGCTGGGTCAATGACGGATTCATCATACTTTTCATTAGGCGAACCATAACAATACCAACCCAAATATGAGTATCTTGTTCCACTATTTACTGGTTTCACTTCATGGGCAGCCATATAATTTGATGGAAAAAATAGAATATCTCCACGGTTTGGCGAATACTCAATATCTAGGTAGGTAAAATAGTGGTTTCCACCCATAAAATGTTCGCCAGAATTGTTGAAGTACACAATGCACGAAACATTATTTCTTTGAGCAAGTTGGTTTGCTGGATGTGGTTGTCCATATTCATAGTCGGCACTCGTGTCTGAATGTTCACCAAGAAACGATTTGTTTTTGTCAAGATATGCAACAACATGCCCTTTTACTTTCCACCAAATACTTTTGTATGCAACTGGGTATTGTTCAATATATCTCAGCAAATAAAAATCTTTTACTTTTTCTATAAAATCAAGAGTTTTTATTGCTGTTTCATCTTTGTCAAGGTGTGGAGACGAAAAACGTTTAGGCATTTTCTCTACACCAGATGGACCAAATGCATACAAGCTTCTGTTTAGGTAATGTTTTATTTTGCCATTGTTGTCAAATACTGGTGTGTATGAAGAAGCAAACTCCGACATCACACCATTGGTGCAGAACAAATCACACCATTCCCAGTCAAGCTCAATTGCATTCCGAAACAAAATAACTCCACTACCAAGAATTTCTGCAGTGACATTATTATTCGCATTAATGTGTTCACCAGAAATATTTTGTTCAGTTTGACTAATTGTTGCATCATTCATGTTGCAACAGTATCACAAACAAATCATTCTCATCAATGACTTAATCTTTAATAAATATGGTCTTTCCGTCCTGCACTGAATGGAAGACAAATCCATTCAGGGATAGTAAATATTTATGCATTTTCCAATAGGATTGATTGACAGTTGCAACACTATAAAGTCTTCTGGAATCACTGCTGTTCTTCAATACTAGATACCCTCCATGTTTTAGAGAGTCAGTAAGTTTTTTCAACAATTTTGTATTTTGATGTACTTCCATTGCTTGAATTGATATAAGTGAAAATTTCTCTGATTCATTTGCATTGGGGTCAATATCGTCATAAGATAATGCACTGTATGAATGATTCTTTGTCACATCGTACTCATCTCGAATAAAGTTTTCATATACATACAACGAGTCATTGTTGATAAGACTCCATTTTGTATCTATATTTTTTGATTGCGCTAAAGCAAGAAATTGTATTTCGTGCATTATGGACAAATGACCAGAAATCAAAATGTTACTTCTATCTGCGGCCAGGGTCTCAATGAAGTAAGACCTTGCACTTAATTCACCAACAGTAACAAATCCAATATTTTTTGTGGCGAGCACATCGTAAAGCATCATCTCTGGGTCGTGGGGTGGGCGAGCAATAAGCCGCTTGTCAAGATTTAATGTATTTCTATGGTCAACAACATTTTGACAAATTTCACCCTCTATTTCAACAAGATTCAAACCACTATATTTTGTTGTTGAATTTGTTGAAATTGCTACAGCAACACCAGCAGTAACACTGTTCTTGGAGTTTTCAGCCATTTTTTATACCTCTAGCAATACTTAACGACCAATTTGCCAATCGAATTTCTTGACTTAATCCAAGTCTTGTTTTAAGCAAATATGCTTTCGCGCTATGTAAATTACTTCCATAAACATTTACATCTCTTGCACCAGTAATTTCATCAATTTCATTTATGACAACATCAATGGCTGGAAGAGTGGATGAATCAATGTAGGCCCCAGAAGCCATAGCAATAACAATATATTTGTATGTTGATTGCTCTATGTCCGCATCAACATCGTAGATATTGGCATCTGTTGGCTCCCATGTTTTTATCATTACAAATCACCACCGGTAACATGTAGGCAATCAATAGATACATGATTCTTGCCGTCACCCGCAATTTTCCAAGAACTTGTTTTTTTGTCAAAAGATACAACCTGTTGATTCAATTGTTCTTTTGAGTCTCTTGGCTGAAGGTAGGGGGCTGATTTTTCCACTTCTGGAATAATTGGAATATTGATTTCCATAAAATTACATCTCATTCAATTTTGTTAATGCTGCAATTTGTTTTTTTAGGGAAGCATGGTTGTTGTAATCTGTTGCATTGTCATCCGTCAGGGCAAAAGGAATGTCGTAAGAATCTCCAATTGATGCAATATCAATGCCCAACAATGCACACAATGTATAAATTGAGTATTCAAGAAGGTCTGTGGCTTCTGCTTTTGCTTCAATTAATCTTTCTGCAGATAACAATGTTGTGCGCACCGTCATATTATTCACCTCTCAAATTTGCAATTTGTTCTTCGAGTTTTTCAACTTGCAAACCCAAACTTTTGATATGTTCATGGTTTGGGAGGGGGGTGGAATCGGCACCAACTGCTGGGGTGAATGTTTTTGGTTCAAATGCATCTGTATCCATTTCTTCTGTGAGCAAAAGCAAAAATAGGCGATTTTTCAGTGTCGTAAGAGCGTCGTTATATATCGACAACTTTCGTGAGTCCGATAGGTTGAATTCCATTGCATCTCCCAATAATGTTAAAAATATTGTGTTCCTGTATTATACAGTACCACATAGAGAAATTGGGTAGTTGTGGTGTGCACCATCCCTACACCCATGAGGGAATTGGTGCTGTGATTACTCGTAGTGAAACAACCCATTGGACAGGGCTACTGGCGGGCACTCTTTGTGCCAAAGGTTGATTACAAGCACGCTTCTTTTTCCAGATACCACCGGTGTAGTCCCATGGACAGTGTGCCCAGCATCAAACATTATCAACCTATTGGGACTACAAAAGATTCTTTCGCGCTCCTCAATTGGTGACGGTTCTATTTTCTCAAGACCATCCTGGGTTCCATTTTTGACAATGGTTTTATGTATTTCCAGATAGCCACCTTCCACCCCAGTATTGGTGTTTGGATAATATACCGAACCCCAGTGTGGTCCGTTCAATATTTTTGTATTTGCATATTCAAAAGTATCCTCATCTAGATGGGGTGGCAAATTCTGACCAACTTCAAAAGTCCGAGCCCAGTACTCAAACCCAAGAACATCCTCCTCAGCAAAAGGCATGTTGGGTCGCCAGATAGCCTCAATCAAAATTTTTGCAGTTGTATTGGCGCTACCCTTCCACCAACCATCCCAAAACATGTATGGAGCAAATACCTTTGCACCAGGTTCGTGGTATTGATTTAACCTAGAACCAATGCCCTCTTCGTTCCCCATCGATTGAGGGAACAAATTCCTATCATTCTTAATCAAGGATAGTAATTTTTCATCTTTGATATAATTATCAATAACAAGCATAATTTCCTTAACTCATCATAAAAAACTAATATTTTAAACTAAATTTATGTTGGTTCATTTAGCTTTGGGAGACCGGTAAACGATGGTCCAATTTTATTTCCATCAGCATCAATTCCAGTCCTAATGCCCCTTGTCCATGTCCAGGGGTTATTCTTGTTGTTGGCCATTTTCATATTACCGTATTTTTGTCTACTTTTCATTAGTTCTGGTTTATCCCAAAGGTTTTCAACCACGAACTCAGTGTTTTCGTGAACCAAACTATCAAACATTGAAAAAAACATAAACGGCATTCCGGCCTCAAAGGTCACTGGTTCTCCAACTTTGGTGATTGCCCAGTTCATCTGAAATTCGTCTGGCCACCAACTACTTGGGATTATCGCAGACAACGGTGATGCTCCATCAACTAGATAGTTTGGTGAACCACCAATCCATGTCTCGTATCCATCTTCCGTACCAAAGGCCCATCCAGTCGAAAACGAAACCATTCCGATTATCCCGCCGTAGGCAATTTGACGACCCTCATACTCCGCTCCAGAAATTATTGTTGGCACAGTGTTCCCACCGTCCCACTTCGCAACAACATCCTGCTGGAGGATTAACTCCCACCCATAGACATTTGCATACGTCATCGGAAGACACTGGTATGCATGCTTGTTGTATGTGTTATCCATCCATTCACGCTTAATCCGTGATTGTTTTATCTCTGGTGGATTTTGTGTTGTTCTTGTTAATGTAAATTTAGGCATTGTAACCAGAACTGGGCTTTATGTCGTGATTCCTGTCATTGTAGTCAAACATGGTGACCGCAACATACTTCGTTCCGCTTGTTACTGGTTTTGATGCATGAGCATAGGTGTATGTTGATGGGAACATAATTATGTCACCAGCTTTTGGCGTGTATGTCAAGTCCATGAATGGAAACCATAATTCCCCACCATCATAACCATCATTAAGGTATAGAACGGAAGAAACGGTGCAGGTGTAGGAGAATCCATGGTCGGTGTGAACCTGAAAATGCTGTCCAGTGTTATAGCGAACATAATTGATTGCCTCCATGTATTCCATGGTTATGTTGTAGCGCGACTGATAGTCGGATAAGCATTTTTGCAAACAAGTTTTCGTGTCCCCATAGATACTCCTCAGTCCTTCAAACTGAGGAGGGAGATGCTGCATGTGCATCTCACCAATTTTGCAGTCAACACAGTCTCGGTATTCTGGCATTTTTTGGCTATGCCCAACCAATGCCTCCATCCACATGTATGGGGATGTTTGGCTATTGCCGACTGCTTCCTCAAGTCTTTGGGGAATGCTTAATTCCACGGGTATTGCATTCGTGTATACGATTATGGCCAACTTTGGGTCACCTAAAAAGTAATTTTCCATGCCTGGATGTTATCAGGCGTAATTTTAAAATATGGTTATGTGGTAACATTTTGGGTAATAGTCAAACAATACGGAGAACCAAATGAGCATGATTCAAGAGGGTGTATCGGCGCAAAATGAAGTGATTCTGCCGATATCCATATATGACATATCCGTGTCATCGGCTGATGGAAAGAAAAAAGATATCCTTTCTGGTCGACACGGCAAGGTGACTCTTATATTTAATGTTGCGGCTGGTTGTGGGAATATCCCCCAACATTCAGTCCTTGAGGAACTACGACAAATCTACAAAGATGAAAAAGACTTTGACATTATTGCCATCACGGTTGATGACTTTACCTGCCACGGCTACCCAGAATTTCAAAACGGCTTAAAGGCTTACGCTGAGGCAAACAACCTAGACATGACCGAAGGACAGGTGGCCCAGTATTATGCCGAAACCAATTTTGGAACGACATTTGAATTCACCGAACTGACAAACGGAAGATACGACAAACACAATTACAGCGATGGGTATAGTCCGACAAGGGATAAAATCCAAGAGATGCATCCATTGTGGTCCTACTTGACCGGTGCATATAGCGCAGATATGGGTGACAATGGGCTTCCGTATAGCGTTGAAGAAGTTCCATGGTCAGATGAAAAACCAAACTATCAACCCAACAAAAAGCCTTACGACCCACTAACGGGCAACTTCACCAAGTTTTTAATTGACAGAACTGGAACAAAAGCTACACGCTATGCAAGTGGGTTCCTGCTTGGGGAGAGGGATATCAATAATCACACATTTCCTTGGGTCACAGAAAAATACCAACCCAATGGAAAGCGTGACTGGATGCCGGTAACAGAAGAAGGAAAAGACCTCAATGCACATTTAAAAGTTGAAAGTGATACAGGTGTGTGGCCAGCCAAATGGCAAAGGGACGGAATTGACCACTCACTAGAAATAATCAAGACTGACATAGATAGGTATTTACTTTCATGACGTTGACCGAACAACATGTTTCCACAAAAACTGTGTTGACCAATGAACAAATATTAGATTTCCAAACTAATGGATTTCTAGTTTTAGAAAAATTCATAACACCAGAATTGATTGATGCCCACATGAGCAACCCGAAACGAAACCATTCGGAAAAAGTTGACCATAAAGCAGATGGTTCAGTTCTAAATATACTCTGTGGGGATGAAGTTCAGGAAGTACTCAAACAACTGGATTACGGTGTTGCCCTCCATTCTGCCGTAACGTACGAAACCAGTTCGGAAAAACCGTGGCATCAAGACGTGGTTCTTACATCAAAATTTGGTGGTGCGCAATATGTTGGAGTTTGGGTTGCTTGTGAGGATATTTCCGAAGATAGTGGGCCGTTTCAATTAATCCCAGGTTCTCACAAGTGGGATATTGATTACAAGAATGTCTATGATTTACCAGAAGAAGAATTGGCAGTGGGTTCACAGAAAAGAATAGAACTTGAAGTTGAGAAAAGAAAATTGGACTCAAGAGTGTTTAAGTTTCATGCAAAAAAGGGAGACATTATAGTCTGGCATGGACAATTATTCCATTCTGCAGCGACACCAACAAACAGAAATTCAACAAGAAAATCCTTAACTGGACATTATTGCAATGCATATGCGCACAATCGGCAAAATGAAAGCCCCCCAACAGTGGATTTCATCTTAAAGCAGATGGATTCGTTAACCGAGATGTATGCTCGCAACAATAGTGGTGGTTACTACTTCCTTTAAACATCTTATGGCAAATGTTGGAATAGTTTCCCTTGGCTCAATGGGCACATCATTGGCATACTCGTTATCTATTTCTGGGCATAACCTATTCTGGGCATCAGATGGTCGTTCAGAAAAAACGAAGATGAACAAAACACTGCTTGCAAATAACGATATTTTGGTATCTGATGTAGGTAATATTTCGGAACTTTCCAAAAAGTGCGAATTCATATTCTGTGTTGGACGAGTGAATATCGCCGAAGAAACCGTGATTAGTCTGAAGGATGCTGATTACTCTGGGGTTCTCGTGGATTGCAACACCCTGTGGGACGAAGTTGAGGAGAATAGATACTACGAATTGCTGAATGATTCAAAAATTCAGTATGTAGATTGTGCCCTGAGGGGATATCCAATTAATATCGGTTCTTTGAGCGACGGACTTAAAAGGGTGATGCTATTGAGCGGCCAAAAATCCGACAATGTAGCCGAGTTGTTTTCCGACGGAATATGGAAAACGGTTATCAGTGAGAATAAAGTAAAGAGTTACAATCGATGGATTACCGCAAATGCACCGGATATGGATTTATAAAAACAAATCAATCGTTTTGTATTACCGAGTAAAATGCAGGGGTGGTAAATCTCTCTCCAGACGTAACTATCTTTACTCCATGTAAATAATTTATATCACCTGGGTGGACTACTGCTAGTCCTGGTTCTGGCTTTACGGTTATTCCATGCTGTGGGTAGTACAGTTCACCGCCGTCAAAATCATCGTTATAGTAAAAAAGGGAATTTATATCGTAGTCAGGAAATGGATTTGGCAGTCCGTTATTCATCTGCTTATCTGCGTGCGGCTTTTGTTCAATTCCCGGAAACCATCTGATTATGCACGGAGGCCGATTTGACAGCGACACATTAAATAACTCACTTGCCAAAGAATTCATTTTTGCAATGTATGAATCAATCAATTCGTAAATGCCCAAATCAACTGATTTAAGAATATCCCCTGGACACTGTCGGTCATTCCAGTAGGAGGCATCGTATGTGCAGGTTCCGTCCTCTGAATATATATTGACCGGGGATGGATTTTTCCATTGCTTATTGGTTCTTGCGAATTGCTCTATTCTCTTGGCGTCATCAAGGTCAATAAAGTTTTTGACAATATGTATGTTTTCAGGACCAGTGCCAAAATGTCCAGGCGCAATCTTCCATGGGGATGTCATTGGAGAATGATATCAGATGAAATTCTTGTACTTTTCCACCACGCTTGGGATGATTGTTCCAGTGCCATTTTCATTAAGATAAACATATGGACGCAGTAGTTTTCCATTCTGTTTACTTATTTCCGTCCATTCTTCAATTCCATATGTGGCAACATTTTTGTGCCATTCTTCTGTTCCAGCAAATGGATATTTAATAAAATTCCGTGCCATAATTTTATCTCCCCCAGTAACACATTTTACAGAATGAAAATACGGCTTTCCACCTGGGAATAATGGCGAACCAGACGGGAAAACTAAAATATCTCCAGATTTTGGTTTATATGTAAATACTTTATCCAAAACAAAAAATTGAATTTCTCCACCGTCATAGTCATCTCCTAGGTAGGTAATACAGGTTATAAGAAATTTTTCCCCAGGAGAACCCATTGATTCTATTTGAAAATCAGAATGATACCCCATTGCTAGATTTCCAAAAAGTGCATCATTGGAACGTTCTTGAATTATTTTATATCTGGCGAGGCTTGGAGTCGTAACAAAAGAACCATCCGGCAATGGGACGTTGTTTGATGTTACATAATTTGACATAGCACAGGATGTTGCCAATCCCAGTGATTCGTGTAGGAAAAACTCATCCACAAATTCACCATTGACCGTAATTGTCTCACCTAGCAATTCTACTTTTTCGCTTGAGTATTTACCAAATGAAAGCCAGTCTGTCCACTCTTCATATATATATTTACCTTTATGAATTTGTTCTGAGTTGCGTATTATATTAAGAAGGTGCTCGTGGTTTGGAAGTAGTTTTCGGTAGACACAAATCAAATCGTGAATGTATTCTTTTTCAAAATTTAACCCAAACATAGTTCATTCTCCCTTACTGTTTCGTAGAGTTCGTGGTCAATGCTATTCAATTTTAATATTTCAGAAATTTCGGATTTGCTCAATTCAAAACCAATACGAGGAGAAACATTAGAATGAATATTGGCAACTGGTGAACCTAGAATATTTTCTATTTTTGCAATTATCGCATTTCTGTTTTCTAGAGTAAAAATATCAATATTGTTATCACGTATTGATTCAAAAACTTTTTCAATCGGCGGTGATTTTGGCAAATGTAGTAAACCATATTCATCTGTGTAGGTTTTTGTTGACAAATACGAACTTTGCATATTTTCTTCCCCATCAAATCCAGCAAATTCGTAATCTTTTATTTTTGGGTGTGTTCCATACACAAATTTTAAAAATAGTTTTTTATTGGATAGATTTTCCAAATTATGACGATGGTGATATGCAAACAGACTCATAAGTCTAGAAACTGGTTCTCGAATAATTGAAAAAGAATAGTCAAACTGAAGATATTCAAATGGGTCTAAGGCAAAATGCCCGCAAAGATAGTACTTTGGGTGTTGTTGAAAGAGTAATTTTGGTTTTCCGCTCACACCCCAAAAATCTCTACCACCAGAAACTCGGGGAGCAGATTTATTTTTTTGTATTTCTGTAGTTAGGGATGTACCAGAAGTTTTTGGTATGTGAAGAAAGTACACAGCACTGTATTCTTTTTCCATGCCACAAACATACCATTCTTATTATTTAAAAGATGGCGGAAAGTGTGGTGGGAAAAACGGGGGAAAAAACGGGGGAAAGAATGGAGGAAAGTGTGGAGGGAAGAATGGCGGAAAGAACGGTGGGAAGTGTGGGGGGAAAAACGGCGGGAAAAACGGCGGGAAGTGTGGTGGGAAGAACGGAGGAAAGAACGGAGGAGCAACTGGGGTAACTGAGTTTGATGCTGCCGATGTTGCCGTACCGTATGCCGTAGAAGCCGTGACGGTGAATGTATAAGCCTGGCCGTTAGTAAGACCCGTAATACTGATTGGCGATGCCCCAGTGCCTGTGAGCCCGCCTGGTGACGACGTGGCAGTATATGTTGCAGACCCTGCTGTTCCGGTGGAGTTGGCAGTGTATGCAACGGTTGCCGTGGTGTTTCCTGCACTAGCAGAACCAATGGTTGGTGCTGTTGGTCCAACACCCATTACGAGCGATGGGCTTGCAGATGAAGCAGCAGACTCAACACCGCTTGAAGAAATTGCAACAACAGTGAAGGTTCTTGTTGTTCCTGCCGTCATTCCGGTTACGGTAATTGGGCTAGATGCACCAGTTGCTGTTTGTCCTGAATCGGAAGTTGCTCTATAGGTAAGGGTACCTTTACCTGTATACGCAGGGGCGGTAAAGAATACATCGGCAGAAGTTCCAGATTTAAGCGTGGGTGTACCAATGGTCGGTACACCTGGAATTTTCCCGCCTGAATCCTTTGTTGCCATAAGTTATGCCGAAATGTCTCCCACCAATACCCATGTATCGGTTGCTCTCTTCACGAGAGTAGCATATGACCACTGTGTTCTCATCTTGAGCCCTGGGGCAGCGTTGATTGTCACCCCCGCACCAGCGGTGACCGTTGTTTGGCCAGCACCGGTTTGAAGGATGTTTATCTGCGAGCCAATCGCATAGGCAACAGACGCGTTTGGGGGCACTGTGAGCGTATTTGCCGTAGCGACACCCATTTCCACAATCTTGTTTTTGTCAGCCAATACAAGCGTATAGGAGGCTGTCTGGGCACTTGTTGAAACGTCGGCCAACTTACCAAGGTCAATTGCGGCAGTTGTTGAAATATCGGCATTAGCGATAGTTCCGTCAAGAATCATCGTACTTGTTACTGTGCCTGATGGGAGAGTTACCGTACCAGTGAATGTTGGTGATGCCAATTTGGCATAACCCTGACCCACGACATATGCGGTGGTTGCAATTTGCGTAGTGTTTGTATCAACAGCGGCAGTAGTTGATAGTGGTGTTCCTGTAAAAGTCGGTGAAGCAAGAGGTGCTTTCAGGCCGATACTTGTTGTCAGTGTTGTGGAAAGGTTTGCATCGTTTCCAAGTGCAGTAGCAATTTCCCCAAGAGTATCCAGCGTTGCGCCAGCAGTTCCGACGAGTGCTGCGACTTCTGCACGAACAAATGCCGTAGTAGCAACTTGCGTTGTATTCGTTGATGTTGCTGCTGTTGGTGCAGTTGGGGTTCCAGTCAGTGCTGGTGAAGCAAGTGGAGCAAAACCAGAAATTGAAGCACCAGAAGGAATTGTTACTGTGCCCGTAAAAGTTGGGCTTGCAAGATTCGCTTTCAGGTTATCCGCCGTAGTAACAAAAGCGGTAGTAGCCACGGCGGTTGTGCTATTAGCAGCAGTTTGGGTGGTAGCAATGGTTCCTGTTGGAAGTGTTGGGGTTCCCGTGAAGGTGGGTGAAGCAAGTAATGCATAACCAGCAGCGTTCACCCATGCTGTACCGTTCCACTTAAGTAAATCACCACTGGTTGGAGTTGGTGCGGTTACATCGGAAAGGTCATCAAGTTGGTCAACCGTTGCGACACCCGCCGATACTGCTGCATCAACATATGCCGTAGTAGCAACTTGTGTTGTATTAGTAAGAGCAGAAGCGGTTGGTGCAGTTGGGGTTCCAGTCAGTGCTGGAGAAGCCAACGGCGCAAAACCCGAAATGGAAGCGCCAGAAGGAATTGTTACAGTTCCTGTGAATGTCGGTGAAGCAAGGTTTGCTTTGAGGTCAAGCGCGGTCTGTGTTGCCGTAGAAATTGGCTTGTTTGCATCGGAAACATTATCAACAAGGTTCAAACCGACCATTGATGCCGTAATACCACTGACGGTTCCAGTGAAGGTCGGGCTGGCGATTGGTGCGGCATCGGTTATTCCAAAACCGCTTAGTGTTGTTGGATTTGTTCCACCAGTTACGCGGCCATAAGTATCTACTGTTACGGACTTGTATGTGCCAGTACTGGATACACCGCTTGCTAGGTCAATCGAATCTGCATTAACGACAATTCTGCCAGATGATGCAGTTGCAACATTGACAGTATTACCACTAAACGAAAGTCCGTCGCCAGCAACAAATGTTGATGTACCAGTAAATTGGGTAAATGTGATTGCGTCCGTATTTACGATGTGTGCATCGCCTGTTCCTGTTCCAGACGATGAAACAACAAATCCTTGTCCAGCATTTGTTGCGCCGTTTACAACATAAACAGCCTCGCCTGAAGAAATTACGCCTACGCCGGCGCTTGAATCAAAGTCCGAGACTCTAGTGAGAACAAATGGAACGCTTACTGAGCCTTGGTTGGTTACTACATAGATTCCATTTTGAACACCAGATGCTTGGTTCTTTACAAGTACGCGCTGATTGGTAGTGGTGTTAATGCCATCAATCTGCAATCTTGCATTTGATGTTCCAGTCAATGTTGCACCAACACCAGCCGTTCCATTGCTGTATGTTGGCGTATACGGAAGAGCTGCAGTTGTGGCTTGATTAACCGAATCATGCCAGTTGAGACCAGAAGATGTTGCTTCAACATAGGCTCTTGTTGCTATAACCGAAGTGTTGACAGCAACCGTAGGTGATGCTTCTTCTCCAGAGTTGTTGGAAAGGGTAATTCCAGTTCCAGCCGTAAGTGATGCAACATAACTACCAACAGTGTCTGTCGCAAGGTTTACGGCATCATTAATCCAAGCCGTGCCGTTCCAACGAAGGAAGTCTCCGTTGGCAGCACTAGTGATGGTGACATCTTTGAGGTCGTTGAGGTTTCCTTCACTCAATTCTGCCGTGATTGAGTAAGGCAGGGCAGTCCATGCATTGGTGTTGTTGCCAATCTTGAATTTGCCAGTGTCTGTTTCATAACCTAATTCACCAGTGGTGAGGGTTGGGTTGTTTGATGTCCAGTTGGCTGCTGTATCTCTTCTAAACCTAATTCGTGTTGACATATTAAGCAGCGCCCCCATCTAGAACGTCACCGGCTCCATCGTAAATAGCGGTAGCACTTCCACCATCAAGCGATGTTGGCACGGTTGTTACGGGGTTCCACGTTGAGTTTGACCTAAAGTAAAGTGCATCATTGGTTGTGTCAACGGCTAGAGCGCCGTTAGCAATTGATGTACTCGGTGCACCTGCGGTCGTAAGTGTTACTACGCCGGCAGCAGCCTGGAATACGTCATCTGTTTTGAGTGTATCAGCAGCGCTTCTATAAAGCGTTGTGTCTCCAACAGCAGCACCACTACCAAAAGTAAGTTTTCCACCAGCATCAACTTTTAGACGGGGTTCATCTTCAGCGGTTACGCCGACCTCAACAGCAGAGGATGCCGCAGTAGCGAACTTGCGTGCTTTTATTTTGTCTAAAAATGCTGGCATTGGCCTCGACCTTACCGATTATGAACCCCTCAGGGTTGTTTGGATTATCCTATGATTACGACTCTGTACTGACTTGCTGATGGTGCAACACTGAATGACAGTGTCAAAGTATCCGCGGTTGTCAATTCTACATCAGTGAACACCTGAGCGTATGGTGATGCTACTTCAAACAGTTGAACCTGCAAGTCACGGGTGTTGAGGTTGTGGGTAACAACAATTGATGTTGCCGAACCGTTACCGACGCTTGCAGATACCTTGGTTGTTGCACCGAGGTTGCTTCGGGCACCAGCGGCGGTTGTAGCACCAGTACCACCATTGGCTAGTGGAACCGAAGTGACGAAGGAAAGGTCACCAGCGCCGTTTGTGGAAAGAACCGCACCAGCGGCACCGTCGGCACCAACTGCAGAGATGATTGACGCTTCTGTCGTTCCAACAATCGTTGTGAAGTCAAGGACGCCAGAACCATTTGTTGTAATTGCTTGACCAGCGGTTCCGTCACCACCAGCGGCAGCAATTACTGCAGCAGCGGTTACTTGGGCGGCGGCAGTGTTGGTCGTGACGATGGCGTAATAGTTCGTACCATCATTAGTGGTTTCCCACTTATCGGTGGCTTCGTTCCAACGCAACACAACATTTGTTGATGTTCCACGCTCAATCTCGATACCAGCATTTGCTGACGGAGTGCCAGCCTCACCCGAGTTAAGGGTGATGATGTTATCTTCAAGCAGAATTTCGTTTGTATTAACCGTTGTGGTGGTTCCACTAACTGTCAAGTTTCCAGAAACCACCAAGTCATTGAAGGTTACGTTGCTTCCGGTTCCAACAGCCTGACCAATTGCAATGGTTGGGGTTGCACCCTCACCAGAGTTGTTGGTGATTGTTACACCAGTACCAGCAACAAGCGACTCTACGTAACTTCCACTTGTGTCCGTTCCGAGTGCTACCGAGTTGGCGGCAATGGTTGTGACGATGTTGATTGCGGCAGAACCATCAAAGTTTGCAGTACCAGTTACATCACCCGAAACCTGAATTGCTCGTGGTGTGGCAAGAGTTGTTGCAGTTGACGCATTGCCGGACAAAGCGGCGGTGATTGTTCCAGCAGCAAAGTTGCCAGAAGCATCACGGGCAACGATTGTGCTGTTGCCAGCAGTCGCTGTTGCCGTGGTTGCTGAGTTGGAAACTTTACCAGCAGTTGAAATTGTGGCAAGTTTGCTATCAACGATTCCTGCAGAGGAACTAATGTCAGCGTTGACAATGGTGCCATCAAGAATCATCGCCGATGTGACGGTGCCAGAAGGCAGGGTTACGGTACCAGTGAAGGTTGGCGAAGCAAGAGGTGCTTTGGCATCCAATTGCGTCTGAATTGCAGAAGTTACACCGTCTACATAGTTGAGTTCTGTGGCACTTACATTGGTGCCCGAAAGAATGTTTATTTCGGCTGCGGTTGCAGTAACGCCACTGAGTGCGGAAGACTCCCACATCGTGCCATTCCATACCTTAAGGGCGTTTTCTACGGTATCAAAGTAAACCTGACCAGCAACTGGGCTAGATGGAGCAGTGGCAAGGTTCTGAATTACCGCATTCTGTAATTCATTCTTGTTAAGATTTAAGTTATTTAAATGCTTGGCCATGTTTTTTTGTTCTTTCTTTTATGAAATGTATGCTTTTCCGCTAAAGGCACTTGAGAAGTTTATCACTAGTTCGTTATCTGATGAATGAACAATGTCGCCTATGACGACATTTTCTCCGCTGTCAATAACCGAGACACCACCTGGGCGATAACCGAGGTTATGTGTAACCGTCCATGCCGCTGAAGCACTTGCCTGCGTAAAGGTGAAAGTGGTTGCTTTGTTGACCCATGCCGAACCGTTGTATACCAATCCCTGACCAGAACTGGCACTAGTGATTGTTACGTCGCCAAGGTCATTAAGTGTGGATGAGGCTGCGGTCGTGAAGTAATAAAGAGCGCTCCATACAGATGTTCCGTCGCCAATTTTAAATTTCCCAGTGTCGGTTTCAAATCCAGCCTCACCAGCGAAAAGAATTGGGTTGGCAGCAGTCCATTGAGCCGCAGTTGAGCGCCTGAGTTTAATTCTGTATGACATCGCACCGTCTTTGCTAGTTGTATCCGAATACCAACTTCGTTCTATTATGACATATGAGAAGGTTTGTTGTGGTAGGATTTTTACCATGGCAACAAAAAAGAAGGTAACAGTAAAAAAAGCTGTAAATCCCAAGAAAAAGGCATCTGCCAAAGTCGTTACCCCTGTTTTGCTTGACCACCCAGATGACGATTTCTCAACAAATAGTGCAAAGTTTGCATTTAGTCACTCTGTTCACGAAGATGGTGAGCCAGAACGAATATTGCCTATTGTTGAGCAATTGCAAGAAGAACCGATTGCAGAAGAAGTCATTGAGATATCCGTAGAGGAAGATGCCCCAACTGGTGGTGTTCACCATGTTGTTGCTACCCCCAATATTGAGCCAGCACGAGGTTCAGAATCTACCGAATTTTATGTTGATTATGGAATTTCCTTAGAATTAGCAAAATCAATTGCCGAAAAATTTGGAATCCACTACAAGCAAGTTGACATTGTACTTAGTGGGTCGGGCGAAGAAATTGAAATAAGTTTTGGCAGAATTTACCTGAGTGGAGAAGATGTCGCAAGGTTGTCAATAGGTTCGCAATAAAGCGCTTCTATTAGGAGACGTAAACCTTCCCAGAAAAAGCAGTTGAAAAACTCACGGTAAATTGATTGATACTTGTGTGTGTTATATCACCAACCACTATGGACTCGCCACTGTCAATAACCGATATACCACCAGCAAAATAGCCAAGATTATGGTTTACTGTCCACACCGATGCTGCTGCTGATTGATAATGAACATACGAACTACCAGCCGCCCCAGTTGCACCCTTGTCACCAGCTAGGTGAATGTTCCAGCTAGCAAAGAAACTGCTCCCACCAAAGCTGTCGCAGGTCATAGTCATGGTGGTTCCAGAGATTGTGACTATTCCCTCCATGTAGTTGGCTGGGTTAACGGCAGATGCTCTTACTCTGGCGCCAGTAGCAAATGCACTGGATGCCGTACTCAGTGTAAAAACCTTTGTTCCAGCACCAATGCTAAGACTTGTTGTGGATGTGACGCCACTATACCCAGCACCATCGGCGCCAGTTTTTGCAGTTCTAACCTGAAGTAAATTCGGCGAGTCCTGATTAATAAAAACTTGGTTGGCAGTGTCGGTAAGAACGGAAACTATTTCAGGCATGGTTCAATCCTTTCGGTTAAATAGTTCTTTGTCATCGAGTCACCTCTAGCGATAATGTAACGGTCCCTTGAAGAAGCCTGCTCACAGCACCCGTTGAGGTTTTTATAATCTCAAGGTCGTAAACCCCGCTACTAGTGAGCGATGAGGTCAGCGTGTCTGTTATGTTGATGCTTATTGCATTGTTTGCACCATCCATAACGGTTATTCCGTTACCACTGACGGTTGGGCTTGTGAGCGAAAGCATCGCCGTTGGAGAGTCAATTGTTCTTCGTATCTGCATTCGTGCCGTATACCCAGTCAGATTGAATGGGTCAAATTGGGTTGGGTCAAGAACATCTGGCTCCATCACATCAATAAGTCGATAGAAGGTTGTCCCCTGCTCTATCAATATGTTGTAAATTCCAGCAATCATGGACAGACTCTCCTAGGTAGATGCCTATTAGAGTTTAGGCTATTGGCTTCAAGTAAAACGGAACCTCTTTAAAGAACTGAACCAGAATCCTTGTTTGGTCCAACCTTCTTGAGACCCATTGCCATAGCAATTGAACCAGCAACAGCAACAACACCAATTTTTAGATTTGCCGTATTTGTCAAACCATCAAAATTAGAACCGCCAACCACCCATGCCGCAAGATACGCCTGCACGAATGTTTTAACTGCACGCTCTGCTGTGTCCTTAATGAATTTTGTGCTCATTTTTTCTCCTATATTTGGGATGTCCCAATAATATCATTTATCCCAATACAGATTGGTCAAATACTCCAAAGTCAACATCACCCAAAATAAATGTAATTGCATCAATGGTTGCATGGGTGATGATAAAACCCTGTGGTCGCATTGGTTCAATGGCTGCTAAAACATTAGGGCTTGAATAGCCAGCATCTAGAGCACCCGGTGTTTCGGATGTTACCGTACGCACATGAATATGGAATGTTTCAGAATTCCAAAACGGAGTGCTTATTATTTTCTGAGCACCAACCAGCACTTGTTTTCCAGCACTACGTATAGATTTCAAACTACCCCTAGCGTATCCGTATGCCCTGCTCTCTAACTGCCATTTTTTGAATTCATTGGCAGTCAATGTTGATACAGCAAAAGACCGCACTGGGCGCACATAGTTTGTGCTTGTCAACTTGGTCGGAGTAGTTGTGGTGCCAGTAGAAAGATGTTGGGCTTTAGCCGTAGAAGCAGCCGTCTCAGTTGAACTCCAGTAAACACCAGAAGTAAAACCAGTACCTAGGGCAACACGATTTGTGTAAAGTTCGGCCAGTTCGTCTTGGGATGGCAAAAACCAATCAGACAGACCGCCAGATAGCGATGCAGTTCTACAGTACTTAGCGGCAGATGTAGATGTGCTTGAGTTTCCTTGGGCAATAATTTCTAAAGTGTTCTTGTACCCAGTTCCAATTGCTGTGCCGTCAGCACCAGTGACTGCGGTGCTTTGAAGTGATGTTTGCGCCCATCTCCTTTGAACCTCAGCGCCGATGGGAGCCACCTCAAAGTATCTACCCGTAGAGTTTCCGACCGTATTTGGAGTAATAAATATTTTTCCACCAGCGGGTCCGGTGTCGCCAATTTTGTAAGTTACTACATTGGAATCGCTTGATAACGAAGCAATAAAATCTGCCCCATTTGGAATATAAATTTCATTTCTTAACCTAGTTCCAATGAACATGGATGCCCATTGACGATAAGAATCTGGCATTAATGCAGGGGTTGTCATTGTGCTTTTTGAAAATTCGTATTCATCACCTACATTTGATGTACGACTTGATGCTGGTAGTTCTGATTCCTCATAGGGAAAAATTTTTAGATATTCTTTTATTACTTCATCTAAATTTGATGTAACAGAATGCCATAATTTAAAAAATGGATATGTTGGATTTGTTTCTTGGGAATCGTAGTCGCGAAAAAAATCAGGAAAGAGTGCCTTTCCTTCCGTGTAGAGAGAATTGTAAAGAAACGGCTTGTCCAGCGTCAATGTTGGAAATGTAAGATATATTGGCTTACTGTTGTGATTGTCAATATGCATCCGAATGCTCATTGGATGAGATGTAGAATTTTTATCTGCATATTCATTTATATTTGAATAGCATGCAGTCCATGTGTTTTGACGCAGTTCGTGAGAGTTTCCAGACACCGAGGTGTATGCAGAATCGCTGTCATATAAAAAGGATGTGACGGTTACTGTGCTTGAACATTTAAGCACGCAGTGAAATATCCATTCGGCATCATTGATGAGAACCCCAACATCTTGGTTGGTGAGTTCCACGACAATTTGACTTGAGTTTCCAGGTGTTATTTTTAATGAATACCTATTAAGTTTATAAAAAACATCTGAAACATAGCTTATTGTTGCATAGGGTGTAATCATATTCCACGAAGAAGAATATGTACTTAACGGAATAACATTTCCCGAAATATCCGATGAGTACAGTCCGTTTTGGTCAGACAGTACATTGGAAGAAATCATTTTTAAAATCCATAATTCGGTATTAGTGTTATTGTTACAAGCGTAGAATCATAATTTGGTAAATCGCCTTTATATAAAATTTCTCTTCCAGCAGCATTGGATGCACTTCGCTCCAATGCCGACAGGGTGAGCGAGTCAACATAATCAACACCAGCAGTATTTTGAACTAAAGTTTTTAATTTGTCTGTTCTCAGGAGCGACTCAAGTTTTGGAAATTTTTGCGGGCTTAGATAAGACTTTAAGTTTGTCCTAATATACGACTCAACCGAATCAACAATATACGATGTTCCAACATAAACGGTCATTGATATTGTCGGTCGTATCAAGGTAATACTTTTTATAAAAATTGATAATCCAGCATGCGATTTTGCAACCACATCCCGAAGAATTGCCTGTTGTTCCAAAACGGTAAGAGCGCGATTAAACCCATAAACAAAAATTGCAATATACCCAGCAACATCTGCACCACCGCGCTCAAGAGTGCCTTCGGCATTTGTTAAATCATAAACAATACACCTTGATACAGATGCATATGTGGATATAATGTATTTCTCAATTTGTTCGGCGGTAACAAAGTTTTCACTGAGCGACTGGAGATAGGTTGCCCCGCGAGAAAGATATTCAGAATCGCTTTCTGCATCTGTTCCTTGCACAAAATTACTACTAGCAATAACCGTTCCGATAAGAGATGAAAATTGTATGTAATTAAATACATCACCAGAATTAACTTCTGGAACAATTCCCTCTGTTCTGGCAGAAACAAATATTGTTAGCGATGGTGGGTAAGCAGTGTCTGATGCGGGGATTTCATAGGAAATTGATGTTTCGTAATAGGTTGTGACGACTTCATCAAAAATCAAGGATTCGTGAGCGAATACTGTTCCAGCCGGTATGGATGCACCGTCCACGGTGAGCAGTGTTACCACAAGACTAACCGTTGCCCTCTGACCAACATTTCTTCCCACGCCCATAAATGAAAGCATGCCCTCCATCAGTCTGTTGGGCAATGTATTGATGTGTGTTGTAGCAATTGACGTCATGTATGCCATCGCTTGGAACATTGCATCCTCTACCGTTCCAGTTCTAAGATTAAAATCAGGAATTGTCATCTGGGCAACTTCAATTGCATTTGAGTAAATATCCCCAGGCTGTTTATCATAAATTCTGAGGTTTATATATTGTGAAAAATCTGCTGCCATTAGTTAATCCTAAACTCAATATTAAGGGACATAGAACTTGTTTGAGAGTTTAATGAAAGGTTAACTGCCCCAATGGTAACTTCCGGAACGAACCTAGATGCATGAACCATGAACACCCCAGAATCAATCAATCTATAGGAAGGGTCAAACACACCATACTTGGGGGTCAGTCGGAACTGACCTGGTTCGGTAAGGGCGGCAAAACTCAGCAGTTGTTTAAAGTAATCCGATGTCCCTTCGGTTAATTTTGACAAGCCAGTTGATGTGAATTTAATTGGAAATTTAATTGTGTCCATGTCTCACCTAGTGCGTGTGGTCTCTTGATTCGAGGAATACAACACGTGCCGTCAGGGCCGCCAATGCGGCCTGTGTTGCAAATACATCTGTTGTTGTATTAATTCTACCAATTATAACAGCATTAAAAACATCGTTGTCTAAAAATGCAACAACCACGGAATCACCAATGGTTGGTCGGTTTGCGGCTGTTACGCCCAAAAAATCAAGATTTGGAACAATTGTGGAAAACGAAGGAATATTGACATTTGCCCTTCCAGTGGAACTGACCGAAACAACCTTTCCTAGGTGCAAACCGCCACCCTCTCTTGGTGCTTGCGCGCCACCGGTGGGATTAACGTATCTTCGCTGCGTCACAATCTGTCCTTACCTTTCTCTGTTCCTGGGATGCTCCATGGGGCACCAGACTCTGGTTTTTCCTGTCCATAAGCAAAATATGGAAGAAGCACATCTGGCCCAACTTCGTCATCCGTGGCTGGATATCTTGTTCCAACTGGTAGCGGTTTGATGCGGTCTCTCCAATCTTTTGGATTTCTTTCTGGAGTAACAAAAGTTATCGAAACTGGGTCTGGGGATAGTTCCTTAAAATCAACTTGAGTAATAAGGTAATAACCAGTAAATGTTGGAATCCCACCAATAAAAACGGTCATACCCGGACGAAGAACCTGACCGCTTGTACGACTAATATTTGCAGTACCATCAGCTTCCATTGGGTCGTTGTCGCCTTTATGCATATCTGGTATGTGCATCAAGGGAAAATCTTCCCCCATTCTGCCTGGTATCAATGGAATGAAACGTCTTTCAACTTTTCGTGTTTTTTTAGCCTTGGTTACTGGGTCTATTGTGTGTTTATCCAATATCATTCCATGAGAACCCCACCTATGCATCAACCATTTCATTGATGCAAAATATAAAGTACCATCAACCTCAAAACACTCAAAATGCGCAGAGGAGGCAAGGTTTGTTATGACACTCCAAAGTGAGTCTGCTTGTTGCGCTCCACTTGCCTGAGTTACGTGTTGAACCTTGTTGGTTTTTTCTCCAACAAACTTTAAACCATATTTTGTTGCTGCTTGATGAACAAACTCAAAACCAGAAGCCTGTGGAAAACTTCCTGGTTTCTTATCTCGTTTCATTTGCTGAATGGCTTTTGTTCTGCATTTAATCGTCCAAATTGGATTTATTCCCTGGCTTTGAGAAACCGATATATCTGCCACCTCCATGAGCAGTGTAACAAAAACAAATTTAGCAGTTCCACCACCGAGGTCCTGTGCATCATCTAGTGATTTTGTTGTATAGGTAACATCTCTTCCAATATTGAAATAGTTATTGGCACCAAAAAGAAAATCAGTATCAAATATTTCAAGACTAATTTCTGTGCATAATTTAGTTGAGTAACTTACCGAACATGAAAGTATTGACTTATTCATTGTTTCATTTATTTTTGCATCAAGGTCACCAAATGTAACCCTAAATGGGTCGGCTTCAGCAAGCATTATTTTCCCTCAATAACCAAAGTTGACAAAAGTAAATTTGATGTGTTATTGGTACAAGGAACTTTTGCACAAATACGTGGTGGCGGGCACGATTTCTTGGTACACGGGGTTATTGGACGCATATAAACAATGTTTGCATTCTCTATGGGAATTTCCTGAAGTGTTATTGAGCAGGTTGCTCGAGATATCTTTGACCCAAGATTTTTGGACTCATCAGTTCTTTGTATTGATGTTATAGAAAAATCGTTGATGACAAACTCAACCCCACGTCCTTTCGTGAACAAAGGGTATCGCAGTTCTTTTGACATTATTTCGTCCATGTTCAAAAACGAAACAGGGTATGGGGCTAATGCCATTTTGCGAAGCACATTTAACTGTTCGTCAACGGGATAATCCATACCAAACCCCTCACTCCCTCGTGAAATAGTTGTATCAACAACATCAAAATTAAATGAGATTTTTAACAATTGGTAAGATTGCCAATCAACTATAGGAAAATTTCCGGCTCGCGCTACCTCTGTCCATGTTGAACCAAGACCAGAGTATTGAACTTCTCTTGGTGTAAACGGAAACTCGTAAATTAGCGGGTCAATTTCAACCTGTTTTGATACCGACTGTCTTCCGTCGGCAGAATAAACTGTGTCCGTATATCTGTACTGCTGGACCAATTGGGGCCTTGTTGACCGACCAGCGGGTGGGGGCATATACCCAATAAGTCCGCGGGTAATTGTAATTTTTTGAGTTGCTTTTTGATTTGACTTACTGTCAGCTGGTAATTGGGTATTTCCATTTCCATTTGTTCCGCTATTCGTACCGCTTGCTACGGGTTTGGCCATAGTTGTGATGAGTGCATTCTTCATAATCTCATCAACCCTTTTTTTTGCTTCTGGAAGAGGGGTTCCTTTTGCGACTAGGTCTGCAACACGCGCTTTGTTTATTGATAGTATTAATTGCTGTTTTGTTAAATCCCAATTTTGACCTAGGTCTTTTGTAAGGGTTACCAGTACATTTTTTGCAAATGCTCCAGTTTGTCTTTCGTCCCATAATAGTGCTGTTGCATTAGCGATGGTTAGTCGAACACCGGGACCTAAACCAAACGGGTCATATGTTAAGGGGTCTTGTGTAACATCTGGCTCGGGTGGATTTGAACCACCAATGGTCGTGGTCTGTTGTTGAGACCCAGTAGAACTTGCAAACGGTTGCCAGGAAGAATCGGGTATTCCATTTAGTCCAATCGGGTTGAATTGAATGTCTTGTGCAATATTTACGCTGTCATACAGGTAAATTTTTCCACTAACTGATGCAACGCGAGCTTTTGCATAAACATCAACAATGTCATTAATATAAGTTGCCCATGCTGTTGCTTTTGCTGAATCTTCAAAAATACCCAAATGCTGCCCTTTTCCAAAAATGACACCAGTGGTGGGTCCATTGAACCTAGTCATTGCTTGGTCAAAAGTTTGGTCGGTAAAATTTGATTTGGTTATTACGGAACCAGGATGACTAGATGGTTCGGAAACACTTGATGTTGTAAAAACACCAGGAAGAACAATATATTTTCCTTGCAAATATGCAAAATGACCAGCATTGCCACTAGTCATCAATCCTGCACGGGCATCAATCTTATAAGTTGTGCCGTTATCTTTATAGAAACCATTAGCCAATTTAGCAATGGCATAATAATTATTACTGTTAGTGTCGCTAACTGTGACAGGAGAATAATTAATAGGTCCTTCGGGGGGAGATGGAAATGATGATGCCGCCATCCAATTTTGGATGCGTTCGTTATCAGTTTTTTCAACCGATATGGGCGTATCTTTTCCAGCAAATCTAATATAAAATCCTGACCAATACTGTGATGAATTATCTGCAACCAAATTGCCTCGGGTTACTGCCTTCTTGTTTGGTCCCATTATTGGAAGATTGGAAGAATACAGCGTATATGGAATTGATTTGTTTTTGTCGTAAACCAACAATGGGTCTACGGCATAAGTGGAAACTTCCTTACCACCCACAATAGCAACGGCTGGTTCAAGACTTTTTGCACTACCAGAGACAACTACTGGGGAGCTGGAGTCATCTTTCCAGTAATATCCATATTGTTCATCAGAGGATATTAGGTAACCATTTCCCGTTGACCCTAGTTCGGTATCACCAACAGCAACTTTATCCGACAACCATAGGAACGAGGTGGGTGACCCAGATGTATTCACACTTTTTGTAATCCACAAAATTCCTTTTTCTAATGAACTGCTATTTGCAAAAGTGGTAGACAGGGATGTTCCACGTCCAGAATTGGCATGCACAATAAGTGAATCGTTTTTTTTCTCTTTGTATGCATAGTAATTAATTGGGTCAAGTTCCCTATACACATCAACCCAAAACGAACTTTGCGAAAGTACATTTGAAGTGCCAGCCGCAACAACTGTTTGTATAATTTTCTTTTTAAATCCAATTGCCTGAAGGGTGAGTGGCAAGCGACTTGCATCAAGCCCCCATTTTTCGGTATATGGAGACGTGTATGTTCCGTGAATTCTGGTATTTCCACCATTAATTGAAAGAATGGGTTGGCCTGATAGTGATGGTATTGCAAGTTGAAAAACACTTCCCTTCATTGGCATGTTGTAACCAGTTGATGGGATTGGGGAAGTCATGACTACGACCTCTGTCTTTCGTTATTGTTCATATCTTTTATCTTCCTCACAACCATGCTGGCAATTTCTTGAACATTTGCATTTGCTCCACTGACATTTACTGTGTAGCTATTTGATATTGATGTTCCACCACCGCCACTGGTTCGTGCTGCCCCAAATGAAATTGGGGACATTGTGTCACCAATAGCACCACTACCGGGTCCAGGAACAACATGGAGATGCCTGTCGCCACCTCTGCCGTGAAACTCGGCAAACCCACCACCGTCACGAACAAGACCCGCATATGCCCCCAGTTGCTGTCCTGTAAGGTCATAGGCGCGACCCATTACATGGTCAGAACTCGGTGAACCAAGACCAGTTGTTCTAAATGCCGATGTCATGGTTCGTGAACCACCAAGTTGTGAGTTAATACTTGCATGCCTAGCCATCGTTGTTTCAAGACGAGACGATGTTGTGTCGCCGATTCCCTTGCCACGAGGGCTTGATGTATCTCCGTGTAGTTTGTCAATAAGTTTTTGAAATGCTTCTGTAGTAAACCATTCTGGACCCTGTTTATCGCTTGCAAAAAATGCACTGAAGTCTGCGGTAAAATCTTTGAGTGCCGTTGCCATGTCGCCAGTAGAACCTTTTATATCCTCAAGGTTTGTTATCATTTGTTCGTCAGTGGCCACTCGTTGTAACCCGACATCAGCGGGCTGAAGTCCATAGGAACTCAATGCCTTGGTTACCGCATCCTGATTAGACATATCCACACCCTGAAACATTGTTCCTTGCTCAATTGCTGAATTTAGGGCTTTTGCATTTGCCTGTTGGGATGCATCACCATTGCTCATTTGTATGAGTTTTGAACTCATTAAATCAGCATTTACGCTATAACGATTACCCGCTTTTCCGTTACCTGCCAAAAGGGTATTATTAAGGTTACTTGCGGTTATTGCAGTTGCCCCTTTTGTTGCATCATCTAGGTACTTGGTAAGTACTTGACCTGCACTTGTTGGAGCAGCATCTGTTCCATAAATTTTTTCCTGCTGACCGTATAGGTAACCCTTCACACCAGTCTTTGCGTCTATTTGTGAAAATGCCGACCCACCCTTGCCAAACATTGATTTTGCACTTAGTATTCCATTAAAGCCTCCACCAGCAAGGGTTGCAATATCCGGAATGGCACTTTTGAAAAATTCAAGTATGTCTTTGTCCTTAATACCTGCTGTTGCATTAAGTTTTGAATTAAAAACCGCTCCTTTTTCATCAAGTATTTGCGGTGCTTCAATATTGTTAATAGCTTTATCAAAGACATCCAAATTATTAACAAGGTTGTCAATTTGCATTCCCTGCATTTGTGCAGTTGTTTTTACTGCAGCAATACCGAGCCCATCAATAACATCGGTAAAACTTTTCATTGGGTCCATGAGGTTGAAGTCCATGCTTCTGGCAAGATTTTCAACCCCCATTTCTGACAACCCAGTAATTTTTGTTAATTCCTTAAGCCTCTTTTTATATTGGTCGTCCATCGCACGATTTGCTCGATTTTCAGGACTGTTCATATCCCCCAATTTTCCAAGGAATACATCTTTTTGTTTTAATGCATTCTTGTAGTCATCCTCGGTCATTCCTTGTGTGCCATTGCCTTGTTTGTTCTTGTACAAATCTGTAATAAATTTTGTTTTTTCATCCGTTGTTGCAAATTGTAAAGAGTTTGCCCTATTGGCAAGTTCTTGCTGAGATGCTTGAGTGTTGCTCAAAACATCCTTGATTGAGGATTGACCAATCCCATTTTGATTTGCAATTTTTACTCCAGCGATTTTCATCTGTTTTGAATAAACATCTTTGGTGATGTCGGATACGGCTTTTCTTGCACCGGTTTTCTCATTATTAATTCTGTTGAAATACCCCTTAACCCCACCAGCAATTGCTCCAACGACTGTTCCGATGGCCGTTCCAATACCAGGGGCAATCATTGTTCCGATTGCCGCACCAGCAGCAGCACCCAAAACGGCACCACCTTTACCGGTTTTTGAATTCAATGCAGCGCCGCCAAATCCAATACCAAGTCCGAGCAGTGGGTTTGTTGATGCAAGCCCTGCACCCAAAGCCATTGAACCCTGTGCCGATTCGTCCATTTTTGAACTAAGCAAACCCATTCCGAGTGAGGTTCCGATTCCAGCGGTTGCACTGTTGTTGAAACCCCTTTTGGTTTTTGAGCCAAATATATTTTGACCCATTCTGCTTTGCCGTGAATTTCTAAAACCGGCTTTCATGTTGGTAATTCCTCTACCAAGTTTTGTCCTATTTACTGGACCCTGATTATCTGGGTCACCAGATTGGGCAGAAAAATAATTGTTATACATCCCACCTTGGTAAAATCTATTAACTCTTTTACCAATAAATCCCTTTGGATTAAAAACGCTTGAGGTCGTATTATTGACCCTTAACCTAAATCCTGCATTATCACTTGTTCCGTCACTGCCTACTGTTGGGTCAATGTAATTTCTATTACGCATTAGCCTCTGGGTGTATCGTGTTCCAGCCCCTTGCAGTCCTTGACCAAATCTAGTATCTCTTATTTTTCTATCGTAGAAATTCTTAAACCCAGTATCACCCTGAAATCCAGATTCGCCGTGTCTTTGTGATTCGCCAAAAAATCTAGACACACTTTCTCGTCGGGAAATTATTCTTCCGTTAGCCGTTAGGGTCTTTCTTCCATTTACTGGGTTAACTCTTGATTCCTTGGGAACAAACACGCCAGTGCTTGGCCCGGTTGTTTTTTCACCATTTACCGTGATTGGGTCAGCAAGGTCTCTTGCGGTGTAATTTACTTTTCTCCCCTTGTAGTAGAAATCGTCTCCACGTTTTCTTCCAGTTTTTGCTTCGTGTGCAGAAAGTGCTGCTTCTTTTTCTGCAGCAATATCTGCTGCGGAACCCCTATGTTTCCAATCCTTTAGGGCATCACCCCTATCTTTTCTTCCAAGTTCAGAGCCAGAACCAAGCGCTTCCCGTGTTGCTTCTGATTCCAAAAATGATTCAGATGCCGTTGTGGTTGAGTCGTAGGCACTAAGTGGTTTGGTGGTGGTCAGGGTATTTTTGTTTTTCTCTATAATTAATCCTGGGGCATTAGGGTCGCCATAGTGTGCAATACCTTTTCCGTCAATGGTGACGACCCCAGCGGTAACTGACATATTTGCGGTCTCTCGAATACCGTTTGCATTTTGTTCTTGAATCCATCCACCCTTATGGTTTGCTAATCCACGACCAGCACCAAAGAGCGCACTAAACAAACCAAAAGAACCCATTCCTGAGCCAGCACCACCAATACCTTTTGTGAATTTCTGAACAAATCCAACAAGGCTCGTGAACTGTTCAACCAAAACTGTTACACCAGCAATTACTTTGTTTATAAATGGAAGTGCTTGGAAGAATACTTTACGTACCTCGCCACCGTATTCCATAACCTTTCCAATCAAAACTCCAACCTTCGTACCAAATTCCTCTACGGCTGGTTTCATGTCAAGAAGTTCTTGTCTGAAAGAACCAAACTTTTCTTTTAATTGCGCCCATATTGGTGAAAAAACATTTTTGAGCATCTGCTCAATAACCCTTGCTCCGTCAATCATCGGTTTTATTTCATCCATTACATTTTTAAAACCCATTTTGAACGAGTGCCACCAGTCGCCCATTTTTTTGAACATTCCGATTGTTCCAGGTAGGTAGTTCCTCATTAACCCTACAAAAAAATTGGAAATCTTGTCAACAACAACGGAAATCTTGTCAATAAAACCCCCGTTTTGACCAAACCCCATAATTTGTCCCTGCATTCTTAAAATTGTCTTTGAAACAATCTTAAAAACTTGGTCTAATTCTTTTTTGACGGGAGCCAAGAACGATTGACCAAAATCACCAAATTGCATTTTTAGGCGATTGAAATAGCCTTTAGCCATATTTAGCAATGTTCCATTGACTGCCTCAAACTGACCAGTCACACCGCCCAACTCGGCAAGGTGTCCAGACGTGATTGCATTCATTAGGGCTTCTTTACCCTTTTTTCCCGTACCAAGCTTTTTGTTTTCAAGATTAAATTTACGCATGGCTTCCACCATTGCTGGACCCATTGCTTTTGCTGCCGAACTTATTGAACCAAAAGTTGAACCAGCTTGCCCACCAGCTTGTTTGACTCTTGTCAATTCCCCAACCAGTGTTGCTGCAGCCTTTGAACCAGCCTTTATGTCCTGGCCAGCGGCAGCAAAATCCATCAAACCTTTAAAAAGATTTGAACTATTAGCATCAAATTTTTTAGACTTATTATATATTTCTCCATACGCAGCACCAAGTTCATTCGCTCCAAGAACTGCTAGGTCGGTATCGCCAGTAAGTAGTCGCATATTTACGCGAGCACTATTCAGATTGGTTTTAAATTCTGTTCTTTGTGCAAAAGCACTTGTATATGCATACATCGCCGCCTGTTGTTCCCTCATGGCCGCGGCGGCGGTTCCGAGTGCAATGACTAGCCCAGCGACACCCCCAGCGGCCATATGCATGGTTCCCCTGTATGCCTTCATAATAAACCCACCAGCAGCAAATGCCGCATGAGCCGCAAGCATCGCAGCAGATAGACCAGCAATCTCAAGTGCTGCCATCTTGGCGCTTGTGGCAACAAACTTAATTAAACTTTTTCCGTAACCAACAATCATTTTGTCTACGCTGTCAAAATGATGTTTCCATTTTCGGCTTGTATTTGTTATTAATTTGCTTTCTTCTTTTCCGTAGTCCTCAAGTTTTGTTGACCTGCTTGCTAGTGCTTTTTCATTCCGACTATGATTTGTCCCCTCGGTTTTTCCCATTGCCTTGAGTTTGGCGGTGGTTTTGTCAATAGCAGAATCATCTGAGACAACTTTTATTTTTATTAATACATCTTCAGACATTTACAACCCCATTGGAAAGGAAGACCAGCAATAAAGTTCTAAATTAGGCTTTTTTTGCTTCAGCCTCGCGGTCGTTCTGTATAACTTTACCACAAGCAAGCCGTATCATCCACTCGTCTTCAGTGCAGTTAAGTAACTGAATGGGGTCTGTGCCGAACAATTCTCCCAACCGAGCAGCCGCAACCACTCGGTTGTCGTCAACTAGTTCGTCGAAGACCCCTTCGAGGGGTCCGTTGCCTCAATTGTGTCTGAATATCCAGACGCGTCAAGAATTGCAAGTGCTGCTGATTCAACGTGTGGGTCAAGAGCAAAGAACGAACGAACCGCATCTGGAATTGGTCTTGTTTGGCTTGTCATTGACAAAACAGCAGGTGATGCAAAATTTAATTCGTAACCGTCTTCATCATAGACTTCTGTATCGTCAAAAATGATTCCTTGTGTTGTATTTCCGATTACCCATGCTGCGAATTTTGTTGCATCCATTCCAGCGCGAGTGTCATCGCCAGCGCTTTTACGCCAGTTCTTAATCTGCTGCTGGGTGATATTTGGGCTGATTCGCAGTTTTACACCCTTGCGCTCTGGGACATCAATGTAGACATCTGGGCGAGAAACTTTTTCCCTAATGGTTGCGGTCAGTTTTCCAAGAACGGTGGGTTCTAAATCAGCGGCAGTTTTTGCCTTTTGTGCAATGCTCTTTGATTCCTTTGGTTCTACTGGAACCACGGGTGTATCTTCTGAGTAAATTTCATTTGCCATTAGGGTTATTCCTTTGTTGTTGGGTGACTATGCACGAAACTAGCACGATACATACACCATTCAGGGGAACTCCCTATATAACAAAACCCTACAATTAAGGGGTATTAGGCGTTTGCGCCACCTGGTGCAGTTGGAGGACTCACATCACTGATTGAGAATGTAAGAGCAAATGTTGCTGGGGCACCAGAAGATGAATCACCATCTGGTTCAGTCAAACCAACAAGAAGGGCATTGCCGTAAACACGGTCGGTTCCCTTGACCTCAATATTGCAATCATAGGTCTTAATGTTGACATTGTAGAAGGCTGAGCCAACAAGCGGACGCAATTGACGAATCTTCCTTGCAAGACCATCACGACCGCCCTCGGCTGATTCAATGTCATCGTAATGAGCAGTCAGGGTCACATCGCCAATTTCTGATGGAGCACAAAGCACCGTTGGTCTTTTTTGTCCACCCTCGTAAATTTTTTCAACAGACGCAGTAATTTCGCCACCAGAAACTTGAGCAAATCTAAATAACTCAAATTGTGGATGCGTTGTATCAACTGGTGCGATGTCGGCAAGAATTTGCCTTTGGGCTACTTTGGCCATTTTGTTGCTCCTCTATTGCTTAGATTACTGATGTTGTCAGGTTGGACTTGATGATGTTTACTTCAATTTTGTCGCCAACACTGGAGACACGAACACCAACTCTTGCCTTGACGAGTCCAGTTGCCAATTGTGACACTGGGTTTAGGGATGCATCGCACTTAACCGTGTACCCAAAGTCAATGCGCCTACCATTGGCATCAAATGCCTCGTATAGGGCACCAGCAATGCGTGCTTGCTCAAGAACTGCAATGAGTTTTGCTTCAACACTGGCGAACGAATTGTTGCGACCGTCAATAGTCGAGAATACCACAGACTCCAATGCCTTGTAACCATCAACAACAATTCCGTTGACAATATCTTGTGCATTGATGTATCGGAAGTTACTGGAATCTGGTGAGAGCGAACGTGCTCCATAGATTCTCACACTGTTTGAAATTACGCGAATGGCATTAACACATTCGTCGTCAAGTAGGTCTCCAGCAGTTTTGTCAATGTCGGTTACGACACCAGTAATAAAACGGGCAGTTGAATGCAAACCAGCATATGGTTGATGTGCACCCGTTGCATTTACCGCAGCCGAGCGCTTTCCACAAGCATAACCATCTGGTGGAATGAGGCGATTCACGCCAGCAACCGATGTTGGTGCATATACCCATGGGTAGTACAATGCGGCATGCTCTGTGTTTGCAACATCCGCTGTAATAGCACGAGCAAATGTTTTAATCGTAGAAATGCTTGCATCTGATGCTCCGTGAAGAATCGCAATACGATTAGTTGCATTTGCATGTGTGACAAGTGCGGTGTTTACTTCAGTACCCGTGCCATCTGGGCATGAAACTGCACCAGTTCCGAACGAGTCGTTGAAAAGGTCCAACGCAGTAGCAATTTGTGTTTGTGTGGAAGCAGAACCATTTGCACCAGTTGCTAGGGTTCGTGTTGCCGGTGCAGCGATAAGGGCGGCGCTTACACCGATGGTTGCAATGATGTACTTGCTTGCAACCAAGCTGGAGTTAATCTTGCCGACAATTTGCTCGTTTGTGTCGCAGTTGAATGTGTTGAACAACAGTGTTCCAGCATAATAAATTTTTGCAGTGACAGAACCAGTTTTTGTTCCAGCAGCAACAACACAAGAAAGGTCGTTGCCCCAAGTACCAGGGCCGTTTGCGGTAAGGGTAAAGGCAACGAGTGGAACGCTGGGTGTCGCATCAAGAACCGTAATGGTTGCCGATACAGCAGACGTTTGAGCCGAACGAGCGATATAACATTGAGTGCCACCCTCTTCAAAAAATGCCTCAACCGTTGGATACATCATTGATGCTGATGTGTATGGGCCATAGATAGCCGAAAATTCCTCAAGGCTCGTTACGAGTCTTGCACCAGACACCGGACCACGCGGACAAATCCCAGCAAAGAATGCCTGTGATGCTTCTCGTGCGGTCGGTGTTGACGGACCAGTTCTTACTGCAGTGTTGATTATTACGCCTGGCATGACACCTCGCTAGTTTTTCGTCAATGACGATTTTTCGTCATTGGTTTCAATAGATTGTACCCAATCTTTGGGTTGTGCTGGTGCAACTTCTACAAATTGATTATCTGGCGATGCAATAACAGCTGATGGCTCATCCACTGCTGGATTATTGTCTTTTGCAACAACAGAACCCTTCTTCGTTTTTTCGCACTGAACAGATGATGCATCAACCGAGGATGTGAGTATTCCACTCTCCAAAAACGGCTTTGTATAGATTGAGCAGCATAGGTCGTTGGCATCCATGAGGACAGAACCGTGTGCTGGTATGACATGACCCTCATCGCAGGCAGTGACCGAATGCTCTGAAATATTGTGCACGACGACGAGAGACTTGTCCGCACTTGGCGTTTGTCCCTTTTCAAACCACTCAAATTTTTTGCACATGCACTACCTCTTGCTGTTGGATGTTCAATTATACACAATTATTTTAATTATCAAGCAAAAGAGGGTCCTGCTGAATCTTGTTCTGTTTTACTTTCAGGTCAATCTCTGAAACTGTTCCGAGTGACTCCCTAGCAACTATTTCATCAATCGTAATATCGTAAGAAAGGTATGCTCCAGCCAAAAATCGGTCGCCCTTGAGCGGGGTTAGGTCGGAAAATTCTTCCCTTAATGAGGTTGCATCTATTCTTGCTAGCCATGATTCCCGAGCATCTGATGCTTTCATTGATGGGTAATCCAGCAGAGCCGAACGAACAACAGTCGTTAATCTGTCGCGCATTTGAGTTACCAATTTTGCCGAATCTGCTCGCGCCCATACATACGTTCTCATGGAATACGTAACCCTAAAAATTGGGTCAAGTCTGTCGTAGTCAATTCCATCAAATTTTGTAGTAGATATCGCTACGGTTATGAGTGTTGGCCACTCATCAAGGGCAATCGGCTCGTGCGTTAGAAATTTAATGGGTGTTGGCAACTGTATGTCATCCAGTGACCAACCATTCCTGTAAGAAACCATTCGATTCGGAATATCCGACATGAGATAGGAGTTCACATAGTCTTTGGCAAATTGCGGGCCATGCATTAGGTCAATGGTCATAACTAACCAGCCATCATACTAAATGGGCCAAATTTTCCATTTGTTTGGTAGGCGGCGGCGGTATTGGCAAGCCTTCTGGCAAATAGTGGCGGCTCAAATACAATTTTTCTTTTTGGCATTTTAGTGGTTCCGTATTGATGAAATTTTGCATATTCAACAGATGTTCCGAATTGTGCATGATGTGTTCCAATAACATTTGGGCTACCTTGCAGACTAGACAAACTTCTAAACAAACGACCAGTTCTTACCATTGTAGGCATACCGGGGAAGTGTGTCATTTTCCACGAACCATAGCCTGCATCAAGGGCATTCCAAACAGAACCAGATGGAAGTCCGTTCTGTGCGAAGTTTGCAGCATTCCATGCTCTCATCGCAAGTTTGGCTTCTTCAAAAACGGGTGTAAAATTCTTTCCTCTTTTTTTTATTTCATCTAAAGATAAAACGACTTTTTTCTCGTGAACTTCAATTTTGACCTTCGTATAGCGAGCCATTAGGAAATACGGTTTCTTCTAAATTTCTTCAATGCCATTAGTTCAGACTCAAGGAATCCCGTGGTTAGTGGAGCAACATCTCTTGGGTTAAGTTCCTTTATACCAACAACATCATCATGCATGTTTTGTATTTCACGGCTTACTGCCCTCAGAATCATTAATTTAAAAACTGGAAGCGCCACCCCATCAAGCCCAGCGGTGTAGGTGATTGTCAACAGGTCGTCGGCAGCACCCATGAAAAAGTCAATTCCAAATTTTCTCACTACGTAATCAGAACCGTTGACCATGGTCTTTCCTAGCGTGATAACGGTTCCCGACGTATTCGCAGTAAGACCAATATTGGCATTTGTTTTTGCATAAGAGATTGTTGATTGTGTTCTAGCAGTAACCACAAATTGACCGTTAAATACGGAGTTCGTACAATCCGAAACCTTTATCGTGTCTCCGACCACAACTGGGTGGAGTCCAGAAACTGTCAATGTTGCAACATTTGACGTCAGTTGGATATGTGTGGTCGTCATTGTCTTGCGAAGTGGGGTGTAGAGAACTTTACTCACTGAGACAACTGGGGAATTGGTCAGGTATACAGTCCGTGGCGGTTCGACCCACGACTGCTGGGGGACACTGGATGAACTGTAATAAGATGTTCCCCATGCCGTTGAGTTTTGGAAAAATGAGCCTTGCGGGACACCAAGATGGTCGGATGGAACTCGCACCATCTCTGTAAATTCCGAGACCTCTATGGGGCGACGCAGATATGCCTCAAGTTCTCCTTGGACACCATTGATGATGAGTTCGGCCGCATCCATCTGCCTATTGCTCAATGCAATATCCATATATGTCTTTACTTCAGATACAGTAACTAAAGCCATTTAAGCCTCCCCAATTACAATACGCTTGGTGGGCCACCAAGTGTATTTTGTACTGAGCGACGTCCTGCCCTAAAGTCCCCACGCCTTGAACGAGCAGATTTCCTAGGTTTCATCAAATCCCTGGTTCCCATTCGGAATTTACCCTTTTGGAAAAATTGCGAAGCCCTGCCGATGCGCTTGAGTAGACTGGTTCCTTCTTCTCCGCCAATTCCTGGGGTGGGCATGAACATTCTCCAAACTGTAAGTAATTACAGGTTAGATTTTACCATCTAATCAACCTACGGGGTTATCACCTATCTGGGTTGGGTGGAACCTCAACGGAAATATCATTAACCACGGCCGCTGAAATCTCAATTGGAACCCAAGCACGAGAGTATGTGTGTTGAGAAATTTTCCTTATTTTGATGAGTGTTCCCTCAAGTAGCAATTCTAGTTCGTCGTGTTTCATGCAAAAAATTCTTTCAAACTCCGAGGTCGTAATGGCTCCAGAAAACGATAATTTTTTTACTATTCCAGAAAGCCTCTTGGCAACAAGGCTCCCCCGACCACGATTCATTTGGACATGAAGCACCATGGCTTGAAGCGCGCCGCAGTCCATGTAGACAACAGGAACGACACCACCAAGTTTTAGTTTGATATGCGGGTTTTGCGATGCCAAATAGAATCTTTGATGACCGTCAATTATTTCCCCGGTAGATTTCCTAATCAATAACGGCGAAAGTATTCCATTGTCAAATATTGATGCCGATAAGACCAGTAGGTCTGGCCGGAGTATGTAGTTTGCTGCCCATTCGGATGGTTTAATTTTGGTAATCTCAACCATTTCAACTTTCATCTAATACAACCTCAATCATTTCTGTTTGTCTGACTGTGTGCGCTCTTGTCCCTGGGCCTATCGGCGATGCTGATGTCACATTGATTTCATTAAGCAAGAGGTTCCTGATGAGCCAATTAATTGGATATGAATGTGGGTCCATGTTGTGTTTACTTCTAAACTGTGAAACAAAAGCTCGCGCACGACGTTGCTTTGTTTCCCCCATTATGAATTCATCTATAAATCTTCCAGCACCAGAAAAACCTTCAGATGAATACATTGATATCAAACCCTCCACATCAAATTCCGACCACATTCTTCTTTGGGAATCAATTCGTGGATACACCTCAACCAACCTGTCATAAAATTCTGGCTCCGTAGCAACGACATCACCTATCCTGCGAATCGCCACAGAATGTAGGGGTATACCAACCCTCGTGTTGCTCCCAGTGATTGCAGCCAAATCGTAGTACTCGCAATATTCTGCCCCATGTTCTTCCGTAATAAATTTGAGGACATCGTCCATCTGCCAGTCGTAAATAACTTTTGCAAACCTTAAGGGTATTCCCTTTTTCATTTTGAACGGTATGACAATGTAATTTTCGTGCAACTTCTGCACACACGAGCGATACCGAATCATTGATTCGTTTGCCCTTACTCCGGTAATAAATGCAACTCGCCCAGTTTTTCCTTGCATTGTGTAGTAGTCAACAGATTCAGGAAGAGCCTTCTCGTGCGTCAATCCAAAATGGTTTGCATTGATTGCAAAATCCGGCATTGGTCTAATCCACTCACCGGAAAGCCTTCTTCTCTCGCTCCACAGAATTGCCGATTCCCTTCGACCAAGAATCCATATTTCTGCACCGTACGGGAGGCAGTACCACTCCATGTCAACCCAGTCGTAGTCACGAACCTTCATTACATAGTCAATGACCGTTGGACTCACCATTTCCTCGTCACGAAAAATTACCTTTACCGGACCCAGACCGCGTTCTTCGTGAATCTCTTTGGCAAGATATAAAACAGCAGTTGAATCTTTCCCTCCAGAGAACTGAACACAGACTGTGTCAAATGTGTCGTAAACATGCCTCATTCGTGCGCGAGCCGCATCAACGCATGACATGTCCAGAAACATTCGCTGTCTTGTCATTGTTGTTTACTAAACCTCGCAGTGTTCGTCAATAAAATTCATTAGTCGCTCAGATGTTGTGTTCCCATCAATCCCTGGGTCATTGCGCAACCATCTTACGAAGTTGTACCAACGCGACTGCTGTTCAATATTGTCAAACACAATCGTGTATTGAACAATTGCATTTGCTGACTTTGAGCCAGTTGCAACAGTGCTTCCTCGTGCTGCTAATTCCTCGTGAGGAATGTCGTCGTTTGCTTCTAGGTCTCCGTCAGAATTAATATCACCAACAGACTTCTTGGCTTCGTTTGTCGTCCGTATTATTTCTGGGGGAGTGAATGTTGTGCTTGTGGCAAGAGTGCTTTCCTCAATTGAGGATATTTCATGCATTGCCGCCATATCAAATTCATCCCACCCAAGACCAGCAAACAGTTCTGAGAACTCATCAGAAATTTCTAAAAGGATTTCAGAAAGGATGGAGTCATCGGTTCTTCCGAGTTCAACAGTCTTGTTGTCGGCAATAGCAAATGCAAGTGCACGCGATTCATTTCCGTCAAAAAATATGCAAGCAATTTCATCCCACCCAAGTTTTTTTGCGGCAAGAAGTTGGTGATTGCCAGCAATAACGGTTGCCGTTCCATCGTCGTTCTTCCTTGCAACAATGGGCTTTACTTGACCGAACTCATAGTAGGAAGCAACGATTGCATCCACATCGCCATGTCGTGGGTTTCTCTCAAGGGCAACAAGTGAGTCAATCGGAACTCTAAGTTGCGATAGGGATTTGTGAATATTTGTCATACCTGAACCCTAACATTCGCATTCAATGTCCTCAATGCATCTATTGACGTGCGAAGCGAAAACAACTTCTCCCTCTTCGCTTTAACCAATGCCTCGGCAATTTTGTGTTCAAAATTTTGGTCTGCAAGCTTGTAGTCTGCCCATGCTTCACGTTCACGAATGGAACCCTTTGCAGATAGATATTCTTTTGCCCACTCTGCTTTCATTCGTGCTTCTTTTTTTGCACCATCCTCAGCAAGGGTTTCAAATGCCTCGGTGTGTTCTTCTAATTGGTCTAGTAGGTGTAATAGGTCTTGTTCAATTTGAACCTGGCTAATCGGTGTGTTTCTCATGGTCTAATTGTCCTTCCTTAGAGAATCAAGTATCGTCCAATCTACTTTCTCCAGCGCCGACAAATTCACTTTTGGCCAATCAATTAGACTTGTACCCAAATATGTTTTTGCCATTTCTAGAAGTATCCATGCATCGCATTGGTCATCTGCCCCAGGGTTGCGAAATGTGATTCCGGTTTTTGCCGATATTGAAGATACAACCTCATTCTTTGAGGCGTTCCCTCTGCCTGTGGCAAATTTTGCTCGGCAGGTTGGGGGGATTTCAATGAACGGAATATTCATTTTGTAGAGAACCGTTCTCACAACTCCACCCAATTCACCAATTGAAAATGCTTGACCGCTGCGAGATGCAAAGGAGTAGCCCTCAATTATGACGGCATCAATTTTTTCCTCTGTTGCCATACTGGACACAACTGAAGATATTAGGTCAAGCCTCTTTACACCTTTTTCCGTAGTTGCAATTATCCCCATTTTGTTATCGCAGCAAAACCCAGTTGAGACAAGCGACAGGTCAAGGGCCAATAGATTCACAATCAGAGTCTAATGGAATAGACGCAAAAGCCGAGTGAGTCTCCCCACCCGACTTTTGCGCCTATAACGGTCCTAAGGATTATAAGTGTACCTTTAGTGAAAAACATAATAAAGCAAGTATTCAAAATACTAGAGATATATCACTGTTCCCAACCATGCTTCGCTAATCCCAAATCAAAAGCAAGTTGTGGGTAGTTTCCGATGCGTGTATGGCATTTTCTGCACACGGCAATAACATTCTCTTCGTCCAGAATTGAGCCACCCTGTGAGCGTCGCTTGAGTTCGTGTACATCGCGTGATGGTTGTTGCACATAGGTGACAAGACCATCGTGTTTGGCAAACACAGGACAGGCAACGCAGTAAGGAAACCTTTCCAGAATGTCCTTTACGAAAGGTCTACGCAATTCGTACTCTGCTTCTTTTTTTGCGCTTCTTTTTCTAATCACGAGAGGGTCATTGATATTTTATCAAAATCCCATTTTTTCTCAAGAGCAGCCCAAAGTGCTTTGTCAATTGGAGTTTCTTCTAAGTCGTATTCTCGCATCAGAACTTTATGCTCATGGATTGCGCGACGATAGAAATTCACTTCGTCCCAACCGTCGCTTTCGGTGGCTACTCCACTCTCAATCATTTTTGTTACATCGTCAAGTCGACGCTCAACATGAAACTTGAATCTGTCAATTTTGCTCGCCCTGTTTGCATAGGCCGCTGATGACCTCATTGCCAGACCATCGCCATCACCACCGAGAGATGTGTAGCGGTCGTGTTCAATCTTTTCTTCTTCTTTTATTTGCCTAATTTGCAACTCTAGGTTTTCAGCAAGGGCCACTAGTGCTTCTTGCCATCGACTCCAGTTTTGCTCTTCAAGCAGTGTTTCTTTTTGTGACGGGGAGAGTTTGTTCTTGACTTCCTCTGCAACCATTTTTGCAAATGTTTCGTTTATCATCTTAATTTCCTTTATTTATTGAATGCCGGACAGATGGTTTTAAATGAGCACCAAGGACAAAGTTTCGTCACTGTTGTTGGGAAATCAACAGTTTGGCAAGCAGAGAGAATCTCTCCATAAACTTTTTCTATGTCTGCAATTATTGCATCAATATCTTTTTGCTTTGGTCGCTGAGTGAACTTGACGGCCTCCTTTAGATAGAGAAGTTCCAATTCTTCAATTGGTTTATCTATCTGCTGTTGTAGCAAAATCCCATAAATAGAAAGTTGGTACCACTTGTCTTTTAGCCATGCTGGATTACGTGGACTTTTCCCAGTTTTGTAATCGCTGATTTTCATTGCCCCACCATCGGTCAATGAATATCTGTCAACAAAACCCTTTACTGGAACATTTGCTCCGATAATCCCATTGACCTCATTTTCCACACCAGACGGTGTGATGGTTTGAGGGTTCTCAAGAACCCAAAGGTTCTCAACGCACCACCAAGAGTTCCACCTGAATTGCCGTACCTGGTCATCCTTTGGGAGAATGTTTCTTACTTGTTCTTCCCAGTTTGATTTAGTCCAAACAAACGATGAGATTGATTTTGCATTTATGAGGTTTCTTTCCTCAATGGGTCGTTTGTACAAATGCTCTAAAATTTCATGCACAAAAGAACCCATGAGGAGAGCCTCTGATGTTCCCTCTGGGATTTTATCAAGCCTGCTGAACTTGTATTTAAGTCTGCATTGCTTCCATGTTGAAATGGAAGATGCAGACAAATACGGTGGAGGTGTTATCGGCTCACTTTGTTGTTGTAGCACCATTAAAGGACAACCTTACTGCTTCAGAGTGAAGTGCTGTAAGCATTTCCACAGGGGCGTCGGTTGCTTTTCTTGGCTTGGGCAAGGTTCCTGCAATTTCAATCCACTTGCTGTTCAATTGCGATTTCTGTTCATCGCTGAATGTCTTGCTGATTGAGACAATGTTGTTGAATGCGGCATTTGCTTCTTGCGATGCAACTGGGGCATCCATGATTTGTTCAATTTCCATTGCATCGTCTGAACGTGCAAGGTACAAACCAACACCGAGTGTCTGCACTGCTTTTTTAAGAGCATCAGATACGGCACCTTTGACTTCGTCACCGTAGTCAACGGCAAGACCAGTTGCTTTAATTCGTTTGATTTTCTGTCCACCGACACCATCTCGACTGACTTCTTTTCCGTCAATCATGGCGGCAACGGTTACATGGGCAACGATTGAATCGCCAATTTCGGTGTAACCCTTAATTGAGAACGACCAGTTTTCAACACCAAGAACTTTGTTCATGCGATTGATGACTTCGCTCACTGGAATATAGGTGAGGTTTGTTCCACCCTTGTTGAGGGTGCGCTCCATCTCTTGTGGAAACTGCTCTGTTAATTGTGGGTATAGTTCATTCACTTTCGGTTCCTCCCTTTCGGACGATGATGCTTACTTTTGTTTCTCCTGCAATGCAATAATTATCAGCATTGAGACCTAATTTGCTAAGTTCGCCAACCTTCCAATAAGAGGGTTGGACGTAGTTGAGCAACTGTGTGATTAGGTCGTGTTGATTAACCATGACCTCACCAGTGTCCATGTCAATGGCTCGTTGCATAAGTTTTTCAGCAACAACATTGGCTAGGTCTTTATGTTGCCAGCCAGTTCTTTTTGTGTTGTACGACTTTTCAACCTCGCCGTTTTGGAGCATGATGTTTGATGCTTCACCCATAACTTGTCCAACCCCAAAGGCGAATGATTCATAGACAACTCGCATTTCAGACTTGACTAGGTTTAGGTCTAGAAGCAGGCCGCATGCCTCTTCTACCGACGGAGAAGATTCTACATAGGTATCAAATTCGCGTTGAAGTTCTAATAGGGTTTGATGTAAACCTGTAATTCTGTCTTTTAACATACGACCTCTTCTAGTATGGTTTTGTAACTTGCCTAGCAGACGATACTAACTCTTTTCCTCTGAGGCAACCCCAAGCCTGCCAAATGTGTAAAAGCTCCAGTGGCAGAGTCAACTTGGTCATCGTGGTCAGCAGCCTCCGGAAAAGATGACAATTCGTCCATCCACCCCGTTAGCCATGCACCCCTTAGTATGCGAACATTGCCATTCGCCACGGCTGCGGCAAATGGTCGTGCACGGGTGAGTTTATCGCCAGTTGACCTCATTCCACCAAAGTCATACCCAGCAAGGATATAGCGAGCATACTGGTCAATTAATGCCTTGCCAGACGACCCTGGTTCTTGCTCCATTCTGATTGGCACTGCCTTCCCGTCCTCGTAGGCAGTCTGGGAGATGAGTTGCTCAACCTTTTCAGCCTTGACCCGTGCTCGTTTGACATCGAGAACATAGGCTACCCCTTGGTCAAATAACATAAGGGTTCCAACGGTCCAGTCGGGATTAGGGTTGGATGAGGATGGCTCGGTTGCCGCAAGGTCCCAGAAGCGAACGGTTCTAGCCGAGGATGTAATTGGTGGAAGTTCGTGTGCATCAATGATAATCATGGATGTTCGGTCAAATAGGCTACCGAGGGTAGTTGCCCACCAGTCGCCTTCCTCAAGTCGGCGCCTTTCAACTGGGTCAAGTGCAGAAAGTGCTTGTCGGTACGATGCGGCATCAATTCCAGGGTTGTCTGTCAGTTTTGATGGTACAAAAATCCGGTTCTCCTGAACCCCCTCAACGATGAATCTCTGCCTAACCCAATTGGGCGCTGGGTTTGAGGCGCATCGCATTCTTAGTGGAACCTGAGAAAGTGGTCCACCTGCTGGACGACGGAGACGAGAAAACAGGTATCTGTAGTCAGACTCCCGAATTTCGGTTACCTCATCCATTCCTATGAACTGAAATTCCGAACCTTTATATCGGAGGTAGTCCCCAGCATTATTGAGGTATCCGAAAGAGATTCTTGCCCCAGACGGGAATGTTGCAATGAAACTATTGTTATTCCAATGGATGTCATCGTAGTTTGAAATCCAACTTTTGAATCTGTCCATCAAGGCTCCAGGGAGCGACAAGTCGGCGAATGTTCGACGAAAAAGAATTGCCGAATAATTTGGAACATCAACATACTGGAGTGCGGCCATGAGCAGTGCACTTGATTTACCACCACCAGCAGCACCTCCGAAAAGCGCCTCTAATGCATAACACCTTAGAAACACGCGCTGATTAAGCGATGCTTCTTCTGGGCAAAACGGCGGGGCCTTCGGTTCCAGATATTCTAGAATTTTTTCCCAGTCGGCCATTATCGCTCCAGTTGAATGTGTTGTTCTAGATTAGACAATATAAATGAACTACAGTGGAGGAAGCACCATGAAACATATTTTTACCAAACTCAGAGAGTTTTTTACAAATCGCCGTTATGTGGCTAATTTATTAATGATTTCATTTATACTGTTTACGGCGATAGGTGCTGGTCTCGTATTCCCTCCAGCAGGTTTTATCGTTGCAGGCATCACATGTGGGATTCTCGGATATTTGTTAGGTCTTGAATAATTATGGCATGGAACACAACTAATAATAAATCTCTTAATCCAAATAGCGTCAAATCGCTTATTGGTCCAGGAGCCCCCGTTTCCGGAAACCCAGGTTTAACAACTGGTCACGGGTACAAGGACTCATGGGATATTGAGCGAGCCTACAAAGAAGGCATGCAGAGGGTCACATGGGTTGCTAGATGTATTGATGTCATTGCAGGAAACCAAGCGCGCCTGCCAATCATTTTGCGAAAGGATAACTCCCCAGATGGAGAAATCGTTACTGGTAGCAAAGCAAAGAAATCAAGCCTCTTAGAAGTACTAAACACCAAATCAAACATTGGTGAAAATTCTTTTATATTTAGGTACAGGCTTTCCGCACAGTTGCTTCTTGGAACCCGTGGCGTATTTATTGAAAAGGTACGCGGACGTGATGGGAGCATCGTCGGGTTGAACCTTCTGCCACCACAGCACACTGCACCAATTCCTGATGTTAAAAAATTTGTTTCTGGCTACGAAGTTACTATGCCAACTGGCGAAATAGTAGTTATGAAACCAGAAGATGTTTGCTGGATTCGACGCCCACACCCACTTGACCCATATCTTTCACTAACACCAATGGAGTCTGCTGGTGTTGCTATTGAAATTGAGAATTTTGCAAAATTATATAATAGAAACTTTTTAATGAACGACGGAAGACCCGGTGGAATACTTGTTGTCAAGGGCGAAATTGCCGACGACGATAAAGAAGAATTAAGAAATAGATTTAGAGGAAACCTGTCTCGCGCAGGATTGACGACAGTACTGTCTGCTGATGATGGTGCCGAATACGTTGATACGAGTTCGTCTCCTAGGGATGCTGCGTATATTCAAATGCGACAGATTACCAAAGAGGAAATTCTTGCATCGTTTGGTGTTCCAGAAACAGTAATTGGCAATGCATCTGGAAGAACATTTAGTAATGCATCAGAGGAGATTCGGGTGTTTTGGATGGAGACAATGCTTCCCCATCTTGAGCCACTTGCCCGAGCACTTGATGAATTGGACGAAGAGAATTATGTTGATTTTGATTTGTCCGAAGTTCCAGTCCTTCAGTTGTACAAGCAAGAACGAGAAAGATACCTTAAAGATGAATTGTCGCAGGGTTTGATTTCCGTTAATGAGTACAGAATTTCAAGCGGAAGAAAAGAAGTTGATGCTGACCTTGCTGACTCACTTCTAATGAATCCAAACTTGACACCGATTGCAAATACGAAAAAGAAAATGGAAGAACCACCAGTGATGGCGCCAGGGGCACCAGGGGCACCAGGCGCACCAGGTGAACCACCACCACCGGGGATGGAAGGTATGCCACCAAGCGAACCACCACCATCGGGTCTAGACCCAAATACAATGGCTGGCGCTCTTGCTGCTGCATCCGCAGGTGGACCACCAGCAGATGCTGGATTTCCGGCAAGTGCCCCACCACCGCCAATCGGTGTAACGGCAAATGCTATGGCCCCAGTCCCCGCAGGAGCCGCCTCAGCAGACACGATGCTTGCCTACAAGACAGAAGAAATGAACAATGCCCTAGAGCGATGGACGCAAATTCTTGACCGTTCGCTAGAGCGAGTTCTTGAGCGCCAACAACGAGTCGTTTTGGAAAAAGCTGGTGGTGCAAAATCCAAGAAGGCACTATATGCAGGAACCATGCAGCCAGATTCCATCTACGGTATTGACATTTGGGAAAAACAAATGGACGAGGACATCAAGCCAGTTGTGACGGCAATAATTAGGGATTCTGCAGAAATGAATAGCCTTGAAATTTCGTCAATGGAGATATTTGAAAAAGCCACACGTCATATGAACAGAATCAAAATAGTCAATCACAACATTGGCGAGCAGATAAAGTCGGCAATATCAGATTCCCTGAATGTCGCTGGGGAAGAACCAAGACACGAATTTCTTCGCAATGAACTAGTGCAAGTTTATACAAATGCACTTGGGAAAATTCGCTATCAGGTCGCATCTGATGAGGCTCGTCGTGCTTGGGAGAACAGTTTTTAATTTCAGTATTTAGATATAGTGAAATGAGCCCGTAAAAGGCATTAGTTGCACTGAAGGCAAGTAAAACTGGATTACTATTTATATCAATCCTAACGATTGGTCTTTATGAATAGTGATTTTAAATTCAAATCAAACCCTGGCGTTGTCAACATTGACGAAGCACAGGGCATTGTTGAATGTTTCGTTGCCGGTATCGGGAACAAAGACAGCGTTGGCGACATTGTTATTAGTGGTGCTTTTGCAAAGAGTTTGACCCGAAGGAAGCCACGCGTTGTTTGGGGACACAGTTGGAACGACCCAATCGGCAAAGTTCTTGAGATGTACGAAGTTCCACCAAATGATTCTCGCCTACCAGCAAAAATGAAGGCGGCCGGAATTGGTGGCTTGTATGCCCGTGTTCAATTTAACTTGCAGTCAGATAAGGGCAAAGAGGCATTTGCGAGCGTTGCCTTTTTCGGTACAGACCAAGAGTGGTCAATCGGATACAAAACAATAGATGCAATTTTTGACCCTAATCTTCAGGCAAATGTTCTTAAAGAAGTTGAACTGTATGAAGTTTCTCCAGTCCTTCACGGTGCCAATCAATTAACTGGAACCATCTCGGTTAAGAACCACCCAGTCAGTTCGGCGATGCCAACGATGATGCCAATGACAATGGACCAAATGCCTCGGATAGTTATTGTTAGTTCTGATTCGATTGGCGAACCACAAGAAGAGCGCGAAGAAGACGATGAGCAGGAGTTAAATCTTTTTGCCGAGGGATTAGCGCAACCATTGACCGATGAGCAAAAAGCAAAGATACAAAGCGAACTTTCGGAAAGAACTGGTTCAAAGGTAGAAATAACCCATGCAACCGAGGGTTCAATAGTATTCAAGAGGACGACAACAGACGGAAAAACTTCCATGTACCGAGTTGGGTATCACACCCCAGACGATTACAACACCTTCATGTTCGGTAAGCCAGAAATTTATGCTGATGGGGAAAAGCCTCAAGCCGAAACAGAAATTCAGTCAAAGCCAAACCCAGACACACCAGTTGTACTTGCTGATGGCGGGGCTTCTTACCGTGACAACGAACAACAGATGTCATCATTCCTCGGTTCTGAAGAGAATGTAAACCCATGGGGCAAATCATTAGCAATGCATCTCATTCAATTGCCGGGATATTCAATGAAGGATGCATCGCAAAAACTTTCTTCAATTTTTGAATACCACAAACTTGATGTTGTTGAAACAAATAACGGTCTACTTGTAACCAGTCAGTTGTCATCGGATGCAATGGATGCATTGCAAGTTGCCGTAAAGGGGATTGGTCAAGCACTTGGTCAATCTGCTGGAACATTGCGTTCAATGTCAGAGGGATTTAACCCACATGCAATTGACGGTGACAATGATGGTTTTGCACAAGACAACACTGCATTCATGCGTCCCTATATTCCAATCGGAAGTCTTGATATAAACCTTCCAGACATTGGTGGAAAAAAACGTAACTCTTCTGATTTATTGGACATGCCATCGCTGGGGTCAAAGATTCCCGATGGTGACCCATCACTACTGTCTGGCACTGAGCGCGAAGCCGCACTTGCTGCAGGAAAATTAACTCCTCGCACGCGCGAAGACATGATGTTCCTTGCTGACAGAAGACCAAATAATCCAGGTCTCGCCAAGTATTGGGACATGAATGACAATGAACTCACACTTGCTGGACAGCGACTCAAGAGTCAGCGTGCTTCTGTTTCAAGTAACGAGCGCGGTCCAATTGATGCGGAACTATACAAAATCTCACATGAGTTCACTCGTCGCCAATCGTACGAGCAACAGTTTGGCAAGAAATTCACTCCGTCAAAAGACGGTAAGAAGAAACCAGAAAAACTAAATGCCGCTGGTCGTACCGCCGAACAAGAAGCTCAACGGATGGAAAAATTTAGAGCCGATGCCGATACCGAGATTGTTGATGATGCAAGAGCACTCGGTTCGCGCTCTGGGGAGAAACCGAAGAAACCAAATACTGCTGGTCGTACTGCCGAACAAGAAGAATTGCGAACGGAAAAATTGCGCGACGGTGCAAACGACGACCTGATTACAGATGCATATGACCGTGGCGAACTTGGTTCACGTTCAAATCCAGAACAGAGTGCGGCAGGACAGAAAATAATTGAAGACATGCTGGTTGCTCGTGGTTACGGCAGAGAAGAAGCCGGCAACATGCTTGACAACTGGAACGAAAACGACAACGGCACAGAAGAAATTCTTAAGTCAAATAAAAATGACCTTCTTGCTTCAATTGAAGAACATTGGTCAAATGCACTTGACAGAATGAATGACGATAAAGAGTCTCGCAGTCTTGGCTCACGCAGTGGCGAAAACCCAACACCAGACTACCAAGACCAGTTTGATTCCGTTGTTGAAAAATGGTTTGACTCGCTACCAGACAGCAAGGAACGCGTTCAGGAATATCTTGACGAAGGTTTTGGTAAACAGAACGCTCGTGAAACAGCAATAGAAAAATGGATGGAATTAGAACAGAGTGAAAATCCAGAACTGTTCATGGACGAAATCCAGAACAGAATTGACGACTTAAATGAAAACAGATGGGACGACTACCAGTCTCGTAATCTGGGTTCGCGTTCAAAGCCACTTGGTTCACGTGGTGACAAAGACGAATCAAACCGAGAAGAGACATTGGCTCAACGCCTAAAAGAAATTGATGGACTTTCTGCTGAGGAAGGATACATACCAAGACGCGGTCCACAACCTAGCGACCTTCAGCGTGACATGTACGAGGAATTTGCAAGGTACGGTAACCAAAACGATGTTTGGGATTATCTGAACACTAGATACAGTGTTGAGAAATCTGATTACAGTGAGCCAGGATACTATACAAATGAAAACAATTACAATCTCAGTGGCGCAATAAAAGACTCCATGTCCGAAGAGGACATGCGGAACTTTTTGAAAGCAGTAGCCGAATATGAGGCCAGCCCAGACTACGACGTATACAAAAAGGGAGGCCCCCTATACGACGAGTTGAACAAAAATCCGAAGCCACTCGGTTCACGTAGTTCTGACCCAATTGATGAGGCAATGAAGAAGCCTTCCAAGCCAGCAAAAATTCGTGAATACGGCGCCGAAGAGTATCAAGAATTTAATACCAGCAGGAACAACGACCCTCAGCAAGGTTTTGATGAACCAGTCTCTGATGATTTCAAATCTCACGAAGATGGCTCAAAATTTGTTGGACATACGGTTACCTTTTCCGATGGAAGAAGGGGCGTCATCGTCCAGGGTTATTGGCCAGAATATGAAATTATAGACAACGATGAATATCCCCCATCATTCATCTTTGACAGGGTTGGGAGTATTGATATTGCCGTCACACACGACAAAGATGGCAATCGCCTAGATAAAATTCAATATGAAAAAGCAAAATTTGACCAAGAGTCAGACCTTGCGATTGCAAGCGAAGAATATCCATTTGAATATTACAATGACCCCGAACTCGCAGATGAGTTTAGTAGGTCATCCGTTCAGATTGACGACAACAAGGTAAGCCTTGAGGAGGTAGAAAAACTTAAACAACGCCCGAGCAAGCCACTCGGTTCACGTGGTGCACGCAAATCAACAGATGACTACAAAGATTTGGTTGATTGGTTGCCAGACCCAACCTCTGGCTCAACGAGGAAATACACAGATACCACCGATGGCGCCCTCAAGGTTGCCGAGGACAGGTATGCACTCATTCATGCTCGTCGTGAAATTGCCAAGGAAATGGCAGAAGCGAACGGCGTAGAGTGGAAAAAGAACATCAGTATTTATGATGTATCAAAAGATGATGACGATATAGACATATTGGAAGACCTAACCAGCAGAATCAACAAACTCAATGATTATGTGACTGCACAAGACAAAGAATACAGACAAATTCGCAACCAAGAGAAAAAGGTCTACAAATCTGATTCGGAACTATCAGATATTAAGAATTCAATAGACCTCGCTCTTGAAGGTTACGAAGGTACCGAGCGTGATATTGAGGAATATTCGGGCGACAATGCCGTGGACTGGTTCACTACAACACCAGAGGAAAATACAAAAGAACTAGCAGATAGTTTGAGGGATGACTTGGAAGAGTTGACCATTCACGAGGACGAGAATGGAAACGAGACACTCGCTAGAGAGTATTCCGAAGATATTGCCGAAGCAAAGACCCTGATAGATAAGGGCACACCAGAAGATTTGCAAAAAGCAATAGAGGTAATGCAAGGTGCTATTCGCAAGCAATCTGATGATTACGATACTGCTGCAAGAAATTACGAAGCTGAGGGTGACGAACTCCTTGGCCGTGGGTATAGACCAGTTGACTTGCTAGACGAAGATGTGGACTTTGCCGATGACACCTGGGAGTATGACGACGATTTAGACATAAAGGATGTTGGCGGCAAATACTCCATAATTCCCGACGAACTCTATGGCCCAGAACCAACAGACAGTCCTTTCCATAGTGGCAAGGAGTCAGTTGACTATTACATGGGTCGGTCCAAGAATGCCCAGTACCTGAAACAGCAGGGCGTAGGACGATATGCTCTTGGCTCACGCTCGCAAGCGGATTCAGAGGGGCAAAAACCACCACGCAGAGCGGTTCTGATGTCGATGGACCCCAAGAATTCCAAACTTGCAAGACAGATTGATTACGACCCACAAAATGGTGACCTCACTGTTTACCGCAAAGATGGCAAAAAAGAAACATTCAAAAATGTTTCTTATGACCGTGTTCGTGCGGCCGGAGTAAAAGACGACCCAGATACGCTCATTAATGCACTTCAGAAAGAGCAGAACAAGCCACGAAGTGGCTCGCTTGGTTCACGTCAAACATTGCAAAAGATTGATGTTGGCGACAGCCAGGCAATAGACGACATCCATTACGACGATATGCGCAAAGAACTGCATGTCGGTTTTACATCCCCAGATGGAGAGACTCGTCGGTACACATATTTTGGTGTTTCGCAAGATGAGGCAGATGCCATTGATGCATCACCAAGCAAGGGTCGTGCAATCAACGACATCAAGAGAAACCACGATGTGGAGAAGATTGATTCGTCTGCCCTCAAGAGAGTGACTGGGACCAGCGACGAGCGCATGATTAGCCCCCTTACTGATTCTTCTGGAAAATATCCAGGTATCGGCGAACCAATTGATGTATCTGGAAGTTCTGCTTTAGAGGATGCTTTCTACGACCCTCGTAAGAGAGAGTTGGTTGTCAAATACAAAGATGGTGGCTCGTATGTCTACGAGCAAGTTCTTCCCGGAGAAGCAAGTACATTAAATTCTGCCCCAAGTAAAGGTCGTGCAATTAACGACATTAAAAAGAATCACTTTGTTCGCAAGTATGAAAAAGAAGCCGGCTCGTCAAAACTTGAATGGAGCGAGACAAGCGGAACCAGTTCGGAAACTTCTGGTCGCTCGGGTCTTGACTACACAATTGAAAAACAAGCAGATGGAACCTTTTCTGCTGAGGCTGGAAAATCCACATACTCCTACCAAGACGGTCCCGATTTTGAAACCGTTGACACAGCAGACGGATTTGAGACAGAAGATGCCGCAAAGACATGGGCAGCACAACACGATTTTGCTATTATTGAAAGAGAATCAGGATACGACAAAATTGACAGAGACAATGAGAGGGCTCGTAGGAACCAACCAGTAGATGTTGGTTACAGTTCAGCACTCGAATCTGCAAGTTGGGATGAAAGAAACAATGAATTAAGCATCACGTACAAGGGTGGAAAGAAATACATCTACTCAGACTTCACTCAAGACGACCTTGACAAATTTGAAGCCAACCCAAGTAAGGGCAGAGCAGCAAACGAAGTCAAAAAGAATCACCCAGTCCGCAAGGCAGACAGTGGCCCACTTGGTTCACGTTCCACCGGGAAGTCATCTCCATCAAGAGCGGTCATTCCAACAATGCCAGACATTGATGGAATGGATGAACAAGATGCATCGGACGCATTAGAAAAATCCAATGAAGAGTTGCTTGATTTTATTGATGAAACAGAAAAACTGGCAAGAATGTCGCGTGGTGACGATAACTACAACAAATATTTCGGTGGTGCAGTTCCATACATAGAAGAACTATCCAAGAACCATGACGGTTCAGTTGAAGAGCGTAGTATTGCTTTGGAACAAGCAATTGACCAAGCAATGTTATATAGTCAGGATGTTGGTTCTTTGGGTGACGAGCGTGAGTCTCGCGAACTCGGTTCGCGTTCTGGTGCAGGTATCTATCGCAGTCCTGGGCGCGGTGCTCCACGACCAATTCGCAGAGATGAAGGACTCCGTGAATTGACCCCATTTGACGAACTCCCGCCAAAGGTTCAAGAACGTGTCAACGAAAGTGTCATGGAATATCTCTATGACGAAAATCGCGGCATGTATTATGACGCCCAAGACGGCGGCGTTGACATGGATGAATTCCTTTCAGATAATGCAGGATTCCATCCATATGGATATGTGGCTTTGACAGACAAGGAAAGAGCCCAAATTCGCGAACAAATGATGGATAGGTTTGCACCAAGAGAATACATGGATGAGTATGGCGACGAAGTAGATGCAATGATTGCCAACTGGGACAAAGAAGTGGAAGTAAACCCAGACGAAATGGTTGATTTGCTGGACAAGAACAAGGATGACTATGTTGAGGCCATTCGCGATGCATGGGATATTGAGATGGATAGGCAACTCAATTCTCGTGAACTCGGTTCACGTAGTTCGGGCAACATTGACGATGTTGATGTAAGTGGGTCAAGTGCTCTTGATTCTGCCTACTACCATGCGCCAACAGGTGAACTCGTAGTTGGTTATGCCAATGGAAGAAGTTATGTCTACGAAGGAGTATCCAACGAAGAATTCCAAAACTTTAATGACAGCCCGAGCAAGGGCAGGGCTATCAACGAAATCAAGCGCACACATAGCTTCCGAGTTGCCAGTGATGAGGACAGAAATGACCGCATTGCAGGTGACAGAAGTGAAAGTGATGCAATGTCAAGAGGTGCTCTTGAGTCAAACTGGAAGAGAATCGGTTCAGCAGAACAACAACGATATCTTTCCCGTGAAACCAATAGTGCAATAAGTTCTGGTTCTGGTCAATCAACGGACGAACTTCTTAATGCAGCAAAAATGAGAGCCATGGATGACAGAAACATGGCCGACCTAGAAATGCAAGCAGAGTCGGTTGGTTCTGGTGGACGAAGCATTGATGTTTCTTCGAGTCAGGCACTCAACCGAGTGACATACGATAAAGAAAACGAATTACTCTCTGTTGAATATCGCGGCCGTGACGGTAAGGGTGCTGGAACGGTTTACGAATACCAAGGTGTCCCAGAAGATGTTGTAGCAAGCCTAGAGTCGTCAGACAGCCGGGGTGCAGCACTTCGTCAAATCAGAGACGACTACGAATTCACTACTCGTGATGCACTGCCAGATTCTGCATATGACAAAACATCAAGCAAGCCACTCGGTTCAAGCAGCTCCAACAATACCCCTAATTTCAATCGTGAAGACATGGGTAAAATTCTTGACCGCGTTAGACAAACGCGAGAATTCCAAGACCTTGAAGAAGTCCAAAATACTCTTGACGGATACATGGAGCGTTCTCCAAGCAGAACCCGTGCAAGTTATCCAGAACTTGATAAAGAAGAAGTAAGGGTAAGCAAACTGCTTGTTGAGAAGCGCAACGAGATAATTGCGGAGATGCTTGATGCTGGTGAAATAACAGACATTTCTGGTAAGCGTAAGCCACTCGGTTCGGGTGGGCGAATGGGGCCACGACCAGATGATTCTTCATATGCTCGTGACCTTGCAGACCAACGAAACAGAGATTATGCAGCAGGGGCCTACGCAACAAACCCAATAGGTAGATTTGCAGAAAACACAGATGGTGATAAGCCGTGGGTTTCGTATGAAGACCTAGACGCCGATGTTCGTGGCGAAATTGAGCAATCATATTATGAAAGCAATCCTGGGAGCCCACGTCCTGGAGCACGAGACTGGGACTCAGATTATGCACAAAACGACTTTGAAATGAACCCAGGGAAGTATGGGTATGCGGACGAGGCAAGTTTTGAAGAAGATTTTTCTGCCGATATGGCAAGGTTTGAATCTAGGCGCAAGCGACTTGGTTCAAGTAGTGGCTCTTGGCCAACACCAAGTGGATATGAGCCAGACGAGTTCAACATGAACGAAGCAATGTCGCAGATTGGTCGTGGCAATATTGCTGCAATCTCTGGTGGCAGAGTTGTTAAGCGTGGCAATGAAATGGTTCTCCCAGTCAACAGGAATCAACAAGTAGTTGTTGGTTACAACGGCGGCTCGGATACCTATTACGTTCGAGCAGAACAAATAATCACAAGTGGCAAAGATAAAGGTAAACACAAAATCCTCGCACAATGGGGTGAGGTTTATGCAGAAAATGTTGGAGAAACGGCATACAACGCATCTTTGAAACCATCAATGCACAGTGAAGAAAATGCAGATTTCTGGAAGACATCAGACCTTATTCCAAAGAACACGCTTGTTGACGGTGAAACCGGAGAGAAGATATCAAACGCAGGACCACTCGGCTCACGTGGTTCACCCGGAAGCACTCGCCCAGGAATGGGTGTCTATACCGAAAACAGCGACGACATGCTTTACGACGAAGCAAACGGACCAAGAAACTCAATTAGGCGTCGTGGCAACTATTCGCCACCAAACCAAAGACTGCTTGCAAGACAAGACAGAGCAGAAGCAATTGAAGAACTTGCTCAAAAAAATATTACACGGATGGATATTCTCAGAAAGACAAACCCTAAGAGATTTAGGGAAATGCTCAAGCGAGAAAATATAGACCGTAGGGATTGGCGAGAACTTGCATACAGAGATGCAACAAATGCAATTGACCAACTTGCTAGGTATCAAGAACGCCGAGCCAGCGGTAACGGCATTAGAAGACCGCCTGGCGGCAACCTCCCAAAAGTTGACCCGTCACCACGGGGTGACGGACTCTCGCCGTTTGCAAACCTGAAAGACGGCGACATCGTCACTCTTGATAACGGAGCATTTAAGGTAAACGGAACTGAAGAATTGCGTGGAGCACTTGGTTCTCGCGCATTTAATTACGGACCAGAAACAGAAGTGAAGACAAAAGCAGAAGCAATGAAGATGCTTACCGACCAATTGATAAAATCAATTGAGTCAGCAGAAACTGGTGAATGGAAAATGCCATGGAGGGTTACAACCCTTCCGACAAACCCAACAACTGGAAAAATGTATTCTGGTTCCAACTTTATGATGTTGTCCCTTATTGGTGAAGCGCGTGGATACACAAGTTCACAATGGGGTGGATACGGACAATGGGCAGACAAGGGTGGACAGGTTCGCAAGGGAGCCAAAGGTGTTCCCGTATTTGTTCCGATGCCGTTCAAGGGGAAGTTGGACCCAATAACAAATGAAGAAGACGGGGGCGGAATGTCATGGAAAGTCATTCGGGTATTTAACCGTGACGAAGTAGACGGACTGCCAGAAGATTTTGCAAACCCACCAGTTCTTCCAGAGGGAACAAGAATTGACAACCTGGAAAAAACAATTTTGGAAGTTGCGCCAAAAATAACCAATAGTGGAAGTAGGGCTTTCTACCGACCAAGCGAAGATTCAATTACCGTTCCAGAATTTAAAAATTTTAAAAGTGCACGCGATTACTACAGTACGGTTGCACACGAACTGATGCACTGGACTGGAAGTGAGTCGCGTCTCAACAGAAAAAAAATGAATGCTTTTGGTACACCAGAGTATGCATACGAAGAACTTGTCGCCGAAATTGCATCAGCAATGTTTATTGGGGCTCATGGACTTGAGCCAAACATTCAAGAAAACCATGGACCATACCTGAAGAGTTGGCTCGCGGTGCTCAAAGATGACCCAACTGCATTACAACGAGCAATTAAGGATGCCCAGGCCGCATTTGATTACGTCAATGGTGCTTCCCCAAACCTCAGGGGTTTGATGGGTTCCGAAGATAATGGCGGTCTAGAGGCTTCTGCAAAAACAGTTGAAAAATTGTCAACTCCATTGGGTTCCATGACATCGCGCCCCGGCATAGGGCTTACAGCCAATGATGTTAGGGATATGGATAGCGACCAACTTGATTCCATAATGAACCATTTCGGTCCACAAAATGTATACAACGCTCGTCCCGGTGAGATAACGCAGGAAGATTATGAAGATATTGCAAAATTCCTAAATAACCTTACAGCCGAAGAGGTAATGGGATTCAGTAATCGTGATAGGGGCACATCTAGACCATTGGGTTCACGTTCCAGTTCTGGCGTGACAGACGGAAAACCCAAGAGTGCTAGAGCAAAACTTGAAGATGTCCCAGTACCCCCAATGCCACGCCAGTACGACGAAAACAGGACCAGTTCCGATGCATACGAAGATACTGAAATGGAAATTAGCAGTTACCTAGAGTCTCTTTCAAATGCCATGAAAGAGATTGTTGGCGATGATGAGTTTGAAAAGACATTCAAGCCAAGAGTGGACAGCATTATTGATGACATGCGAGACGAGCGTTCCCAATATGCAGAACCGCCAGACTGGGCTCTGAACAGGGCATGGAAACTTCACAAGGAAATGGTTTCTCGGTCACGCATGCGTGAGCCGCTTGGTTCTAGTAGTGGCAATGGACCGCTTGGTTCTCGCATGAATCTTAGCCAAAGTGAGAAAAACGAAATAATCGCAATGGCACGACAAATGAGAAAGTCAAACTTTGCCAAAAGTGTTGTTGCACAATATGACACAAACGGCGGACAATTATCGGATGGTCAATGGGCGGCATTGAACCGAATGACCTTGCGAGGTGGTGGGAGAAATGCAATGGGTTCTCGTAGTGAACCAAAAAAGCCAAGAACACCCAAAGGTGGATGGTCGCCAGAAGATAGGCAGAGATTTGCCGACAGAGATATTCTCAAGTCACGAAAAGTTCCAGGTAAGCGTCTCCCGGGACCAAGTGCATCCGAGTATGGTGCACTGGGTTCAAGGTCGGCATTTGTTAATGGACGAACAGTTGACATGGAGCCCAGACAGGACACCAAACCACTACGAATTGGATTGAGCGACATTGTATTCGGAGATGACGGGAAGGGTAAATCCTGGGCTTTGGCCGACCTTGCTAGAAGTAGTTCTGAATTCAGAAATATAACCCCACAGGAATTAATGGGAAGATACGGAATTTCCGAACGTGCCGCTCTTGACATGAAGAAACCAGGTGCAAAAATACGTGACCCATACCTAGCAGACGAACTGACTAATGCCTTTGGTTTTACCCCATCCGAAATTTGGGGACGAAACAATCCAACTGCCTACCAAAATGCAGATGGAAGCCTAGTGGACCTATCGGACCTGTTTGAAAAGCCAGATAAAGACTTTGACCCAACACTTGATGGTTCGCTACCCGTGGTGGAACTTCCAGATGCTGATGCAACATTGGAAGGAATTTCTTCTGCCGATGAAGCACGGAAGGTACGCAAGAGGGTGGGTGGTTCGCGCAGTGGAAAACTATCAACGGGTTATGATGCCCAGGTTCTTCTTGATGAGATTGGATACAACGGCTCCCGAAGTAGGCGCGCCCTTGAGCAGGCTTTCCCAGAAATATCAGAAAAGCGCTGGAGGTCAATTGCGGGCAAGGATTCAACGACTGGATTGACAGTAAACGAAGTCAATTCAATCCTAAAAAGATTAAAGTCAAACAAAAAGGGGACTGATATTTTTGGGGAATCATTTGAATCTGGAACCCAAACCCCCGTTGCCTCAATTTTCAGAAACCCACTCATTGTTGCAAACATTGAAAAACGGGGTGGAATGAATGCAGTCGCCGAAGCCTACAAAAAGGCAACTGGTAGGAGTATCTCAAGAGCGCAGTCGTACAGATTGAGGGATAGCAAGGACTCCATCACATCAACGGAACTACGAGTGATGCTGAATGAACTCGGTATTTCCGTGGAAGAGTTTGATGCACGAAATAAGGGGTAGATACCCTTGCGAGCAAGTGAAGTATACTAGGCTTGTATAATTAGAAGTTAATAATTTTATTCTAAAGGATTGGTTTCATGGACTCAAATAACCCTAACAATACTGTCTCTTTGAGCATTGACTCAGAGGGAAGCGTCCTGAAGTGTACCAAGGGCCTAAATCCTGGTGAGTGTGGGTTCACACCAGGTTCAGCTGTCTGTGGTAAATGTGGAGCCATCCCAGTTGAGATGAAGGTTCTCTCTTCTGACATGTACAACGCTATTGAATCAGAACTCGAGCGATTGCGTTCACTGGTAAGTACCAAGCAAGAAGAAAAATCTGTAGGTCCTTGTTGGGAGGGTTACGAACAACTTGGAATGAAAAAGGGCAAGGGTGGGAAAATGGTTCCCAACTGCGTGCCGGTTAAAGGTAAGTCCGCCGAGGATGTTTCAATGGACGAAGAGGGCAACGGTGAAGAGTTGCCGAAAAAGAAGAAGCGTCAAATTCCCGTGGCAATGGAAGATGCCGGTACGGAAGATGACTCCAGCATGGAATTGCCGTATGACATGAATGACGAGGGGGATGAATCAGACGAATCAAGTTTGAGTGCTGGAGATTTAGCCCAAGAAGAAAACAGCGAAGGCGAAATGGCCGACGAGGATACCGTTCCAACCTCAGTTCCTGCCAAGAAGAAACCAGCAGTTGCAACAGACGAAGAAGATGATTCTGGAGACGAAGATGTAGCAATGATGGACAAGTTTCGCAAGGCTCGCTTGGGTCAAATGGGCGTAAAGAGTCTGGAGATGCGAAATGATGGGTACAAGTGCGCCATTGATAGAAAACTATACTCCTCAAAGGTCGATACATGCGCTGGTTGTGAGGGTGGCTGTCACGGAACCAAGGGTCAGGTAACACTTCTGCATGCAGAGGGATATGCACAAACCCTTGTCAAGGGTAACATTATTGATTCTGGCTTTGTTCCTGAGGCAGATATGTTTGCGGTAACAATACGCCGCAAGGATGCAAAAGTATTTGATATTTTCATCAATGGTGCAACTGGACAAATTCAGGGTCATCGACTAAACGATGATTTCTCAATCAGTTCAAAGAATGACTTGCTTTTGGTGACATTTGACGAAGCCGGAGATATTGCTGTAAAGACAATACCTGGAACTGTTGTGAGTATTGAGCCAGATTCATTTGAAGGCGTTGACTCCTATGCTGTAGAAGTAGAAACAAAAGATGGAAAATCATACGATGTATTTGTTTCACTTGATGGCAACATTCTTGGCTACGACAAGTACGAAGAAGAAGATATTGAGATGATTGAGGCCGAAGCCGCCGAGATAGCACTAAAGCGCGCCTTCAGCGAAGAAACTCGTCAGGAGATGGCCGAAAGCGGTGGGGCATTACCAGACGGTTCGTTTCCAATCAAAACCGAATCCGACCTTAGAAATGCAGTATCTGCATATGGAAGAGCATCGGACAAGGCGGCCGCAAAAGCACACATTATCAAGCGAGCAAGAGAATTAGGCAAAGAAAACCTCATACCAGCAAATTGGGTAATGGGAGAGAAGTCAGAATTCATTGATGCCCTTGATGATGATTTCAAAAAACAACTACTTGAATTCCAACTTCTTAGCGAAGAGACATCGTCCAATAGTTAACGATAAAGCGAGTTCCCATGAAGGGTAAGAAAATAAAATCAACTCGTTTCATTCTTTCGTTCAAGGCTCTTGGACACTCACAGGAACGCATTGAGGAAATCACACATGACTTCCTTGATGGTGTTCGTCTATCAACCAAGGCTATTTCTAGGGGTGACGAAATACTGGTTAAGGGAATATCTGTTGGAAAAACCATAGGAGGGACTGGGGATGTTCCCAAAAAACAAGAGAACGAACTTCCTGGTGTAACAAATATCAACGGGTGGAAGTTTGAAAAGGCGGCAAAATATGCCCCTGGTAAAAAACTTCAGTTATTTCCAACACAGCAACAAAGAAACTCCCCTTCCAAAAAACCAAACTTTGGCTGGATTGACGACGACACTCAAACATTCGGTTCCCCAGAAGAACTTGTCAACGATTTGCTCGCTAAGCCAAAAGTAGAAAAAAAAATATACAACGTTGATAAAGACGGTAACCCAACATCTGTATTTTGGGAAGAAGATAAAAAGGAAATAGAAGAAAAATCACTTGGTCGTTCAATACGAGAAATGAACCCCCGTGGTGGTTTGGCTCAACAGGCGGCGAGTCGCCTGAGAATAGTTGTTGATGACTTGGGAAAATTTAGGTGCCCACCTGGGACACCGCAGGCAAATCAATTTACCGACAAATTGGGAACAACATGTTTTGCTGTCAGCGTAGACGAACTTGTTGGATTGGTCGAAGGGGCAATACAAAAGTTCCAAATGACTCCTAGTGGTCCAAAATTTGGAAATGTTTTAGAATCTCTTTCATCAAGGGGAACACAGGGAACTGGAAGAATGGGGGAGTCACGAAGACTTGCCGAAGGTGCAAGCAGGTGGTTTTCTGGTGCCGTAAAACGAGTGGCAACTAGGCACAACAAAATTGATGCCAATGTCAAACATCTTGAAGACACATTGGGAATTGGTTCAACGGATTTAGAGAGAGCAACCAATGCTGACCTAACCAAGATATTTCATACGCTCAAATCAAATGGACATTGGGATATTGAATATAGGGGTGGCATAAGCGATAAAAAACTTCAACCCCTTTTAGACCAAATGGGTCTTAGTCTTCAAGATTATAGAAAAACAGAACGGGCTTTTTTGTCTCGACTATTGATGGAATATTCGGAAAACCCAGAATTGGCAAAAAGAGTTGCAAGAATTTATCATGTTGGAGTCGGAACTTACAGAAACAACAGTGGTCTAGAAGCAGCCACCGATTTACTCCTACCCCCCGTTGGGGCAAAAGATGTCAGGAGGGGAATGGAAGATGCAATAGATGCCAAATTTGAAATCATGCTTGATGTAGGGCAAATGACTGGAGAGGCAACTAGGTTCAAGGGTCCAGAAGTGGTTTCCAAAAAACATCGCTGGGGTTTAACCGTATCTGGTGGTGCAACAGAAGAAGAGCGACAGGCTGCATTGCTTGACTATGTAAACAAACAAAACGATTTTTCAAATCGCGCATCGCATTTTGTTATGTTTGCCAGCAAAGACAAACATGTGGGAAAAGGTTCCAATACCGCATCGCACGAATTAAATCATGTTCGTCAAGCAATGGCTGTTTTGCATAAAGCGCAAGAAAGTGACAAATTAAAAGGAAAGAAGTTATCCGAAATGACTTCTGGAGATTTGTGGGATGTACTTGTGGATTTAAATGACGATATTGATATGAGGGACTGGGAAAAAGTACGTAAAAATAAGGGATTGATTGATGTGCTTGGTGGTGACTACCCGCGTGAATATGATGAAAGGAGGAACGATGTTGGAACCCTTGAGTTATTGGCAGAAGTTGGTGCATTGCATGACTCTGGGGTAATTTCTGGTCAGGAAATTGAAGACTTTCTTGATGTGCACTCCGCTTGGCAGCGTCAAGACAGTTCCGTAAAAAGAGATGTTTCTAGAAAAAAAACAATGCAGGCAACACGAAAAAGGGTAAGTCAACCAAGTCGCAACAGTGAGGGTGTTCTTGATGTCCCCGTTTTTCCAGAATCCGATGGTGCAACACGGCGTCGCCCCCCAAGAAGGAGCGGAAAAACATTTTTTGATAGTGATGGAACAAAAAAATATGCAGAAGAGCATAGAAAATGGGTGCTTAGCAAACTTACCGAAAGCGAACAAAAAGCAATAGAGCGTCTTGGAAGACCAGAATACGAAGATAGGGATATTGTAAAAATTACAAGGCTTTCATCAGTTGAGGACAGTATTAAAAGAATGGAACGAAGGCACAGAGAACTTGTTGATGTCGGTCTTGAACCAGACGGTCTTAGTGTCCACGAAGCATCGGTTTCACAACAACTAGAACGAACACTCATACCCACCCTGACGGCACTTGACAAAAGTGACCTTCCAGACAGAATACAAATCGTTATTCCATCAGGCGAAAAATGGGACCAATATGGTCATGCTGGTGCAATGTTAATGCCAGAATCGGTATCGTCGCACAACATCCTTGATAACGAAATGGCGATTGAGCCCGGAATGGTCATTCTTGACACAAGCCCTGGAACGCGCGGTATATTCCATGCAGAAAAAAATGGCGGGTCTGTAATTCTTCCACCTTCAAAAATTAGACTTACACACCTAGATGCCGACAATGTTTGGCATGCCGAAATTGTTGACCAAGAATCAAGCATGGATACCATCAATAGGCTTGAGGGATTACTCCCAACAAAAGCAAACGACAAAAGGAATGACAAACTCATTGCTCGGGAGGTTGATTCCATCCGACAGGTAATTGACACCCATCGTAGTAATGCCGCAACTAGTAATTCCGGGATTCTTGGAGATGGCTTAAGCCATCCAGTTTTGGCTAGTCGGATACGAAAGAATAATACCGATGTGGTCAATTCAATACTTGATTCTGGTGGGAAACCGTTTGACGGACCCGAACAAATAGGTTCGGATTTACCAGACTGGCTAAAAAAGCAACTGTTTGACAAAAGCAAATTTCAAGAATTAATAGATGGCTATTCAGATGACGATGTTTCCAGTGCCCTTGATAATGCCGCACTTGACCTCCACGAAGGATTTGACCGTCGCGTTCGTGTCAGAATGGGTGACGATGGCTTGAACTCACTGTTGTCTGGAAATACAGTTGCTGCCCCAAAACTAACAGGCTCTCGAGCGATGATGCAAAGGAGATTCTTGGCATCAAACGGAATCACCGAAGATGCAAAACCAGACACACATCCAGTTCGTGGATATGTAGCGCATGACGTGCACGAGGATAAAGTTTCTGAGTTACTCAAGATGCAAGGAATTGTCACTGGTGATGCTCCAATAGAGTTTGATTCATCCAACCACCCCTATGGCTCCGTTGGTGCCGATGGGGATATAGAGGTATTGTTGCGACCAGAAGTTTCTGGAAGAACTGCGTACTCGCTTGGCAGAGGTATTGATAATGACAAAAAACCAGTGTGGATGAATTCCGATGATATGTCAGCCATATCGGAAGCATTGCTTCCAGTAGCAGAAAACAGAAAAGACAACACTGCTGGTATTTCAAATGCACTAACAGCACATCTTGATAATGACCTAAGTGCAATGAATAACATGAAGGTCGTAAAACCAAATGCCAAGAAACCTTCCTACCAGGAAGAGATGGCAGATGCCAATTTCTCTGGTGGACAACCATACGGGGCGCACATTTTGGGTGGTTTTAATAGGGATGATGTTGCAGAAATTAGACACCCTTGGAGCAAAATTGAGAAGTCGTCAACAGATGTTGATATTAGTGATGTTGCTCAAAAAGAACCAATTTCGGAAAAATTAACTCGTCTTGGTTACTCGGAAGAAGAGATTAATTACTTCTACTCACTCAATGGTCGGAATGGAACAAGTGGGATAAATACTTCTGCCATGAAGCAATTGCGAAATTATAGAAAAAGCCAGACCGTAAAAAGCGACTACGAAAAAATGGGTGTTCCGAGTGTTTCTTTCCCACAGAAGCATGGGCTTGACATGCACTCCCCTAGTTCTTATTCCACCAACCCATCTGACCGAGGGAAAACAGTGGAGGCAGTACTGTCAAAACGCATTGAGCAAGAAATGGATGCCGAACTTGATGCAACAATGAAAAAGATACAAAAAGCAAGAGCTGAAATGGTTGGGGTTGGTTCGTGAACGGTGTTCTTGTTGCCAAATCTGGGGGAAGTTCTGTCTACTTTATTGTTGACCAAAATATAGGTAGAGATGAGACTGGTGCTGTTATTGGGTCGGATGGGATTGTTTATTCTGTTCCATTCTGGGACTGGGTTAATTCAAAACACGACCTTACCGAGTTGAAGGGGAGCGAATTCCTTCAATTGCTTTGGGGGGAACCGTCTGCCAAAGATGAGAAACTATGGCTTGATATTTTTGTCAATGGGGCAGTTCCAATAACACAAGACATACTCGGTGACACTGAAATCATGCCACTACAGGGAAAAAATGTGAAACAAAAACCCAAAGAAATCCTAAAGAAGCAGCGTGATACTATTAATATTCAAACGAAAATAGCCAAATTAATACTGAGCATAGGAGAATAGATTATGTCTGAATACGAGGTAAAACTTGACCCATTGGGCGGGTTGCTCCCACAGGAACTAATTAGCGGCGATGTATTGCACGGACATGGCCCACGTCGAGGAAACCTTGAGAGACTTCTTCGTTACTGGAGACCAATTATGAGAAAGGAGGGTGGTTTCCGTCGCTGTCGAGTCATCCTTGCTAATCACCCCGAACTTTATCCATTGGAAAGAATCTGTGCATGGCTTCACCATGAAACAACTGGGCTATGGCCGAATGAGGGTTGTCATCATCCAGGCATGAAAAATTGCAGGGGCAAATTACGCAAGCACAACCTATCTGGTGCCGCACTTGCTAGAGCACTAACACCAGGAAACAAAAAGAAATCACTACTTGATTCTGATGTTTTTTTTGCTGAATGGTTGGGCGATAGCTACGAGGATACACCAATGGTTACTGTTTCTGACTTCATGCATGCAACAGATGTTCTTGCAGAATTTATGGAAATGGAATCCGAATTTATTAAGGAATTACGCAATTACGAAAATTGGGAGATGGACGGAGAAACGATTGATGGGGTAAAAGTTAAGTCGCTTCCCTACGAATCGCAATACGACCTTGATTGCTGTGGTGGATTAGATTTACTTGGCGGGAGATATGAGTAAAGACAACAGAAAAGCACTAACTAGAACCAGAATCATTCTAGGGAAAGCAGACCACAATACCCCCAACAATATTCTTCGTTTATATGCTCCCAATAAAAAAGAAATTATGCAATTTAAAGCCATATCTTTAGTCACCGGGTACAGCAGAAAGAATAGAAATGAGTATCAGAAAAAAGTTCTAGGACAGACATTGCTGACTCGTGCAATACCAGGAGATTCGGATAGGTTTCGTTCCCCAATTCGTTCTGCTGCATGGCGTGCCGCGACTCCCGGAAAGCCTGGTGTTGGTGGCTCGCTACCAGGAGAGAATCGGGCCAGCAGATGCCCTGAGGGATATCAGTACGGGGGTCGTTTTACAAATTCCCAACTATCAACATGTGGTGCAAAATTGTTTGATATCCCAAGCGCTATTGGTCTAAGTATTTCTGCCCTTAAGAAAATAGGAAGAAGTTTAACGACAAAACCGCAGGTAGCAAAACCATTAACACCAGGCGAGTATGGGGAAATACAACAGGGGAGACAGCCAGTTATTCTGATTCCCAAGGTTGCTGGTGTGAGTCGTGCTGTTCGTACTGCTAAAGCGGCATCGCTGGTTACCGAAATGGGAAATTCAAATGGCAGATTTACAAGAATGGTTCGCAGGGATGGATTTACTCTACAGCCAGTTGTCCCTGCTTCGGTACTAAGAACCATTCCCGACAACAGGGACATGGAAGGCGCTCACTATATTCAATCGGTAATGGGGCAATCAGAAATGGGTGGAGAAGAACTTGGTCTTTTGTCAAACACGGGAATACAAAAATTAACATATGTTTTGCCTGGTGGTTCAAATATCTCCCTTGAAAAAGTTAGAGAGTTGACAGTTGGTGAAAGAAGAAAGCTTGGAAGAACGGTTAATACGGCAAACTCAATTTCAATAGCAAATGACCCAGCAGCACGACTGAAGTATGTTGCCAATGAAACTGGTGACGGCATGGGTTATACGGAAAATTTTGTCAACATCAGAAATCCTCACCAAATTGTTGGGGATGGCGCAAAGACACGCGAGAAATGGGTTAATGAGGTTTTTGGTGTAAGGGGAAATCGCCGAATGAAGCCAATGAACTCATCAAATATGTCAACACGTGAAACGGCATCAAATGCTCAATCTGGACAAAAGATAACATCAATTGATGCCGCAATGAATCACCTAAATGAAGGTGGGACGCTATCCGACATAAGTCCAAAACTCCTTGCACAGATTCTTTCCGAGGGCGCATTTTCAAAAGAGAACAAAATAAGCGCATCTTCGTCCATTGTTGAATTAGGAAACAGAAAATATATCTATAACAAGAAACCAGGAAAATTTGAGGCGATTTCAGAACGGTTCTCTGAAGATATGCAACAATTTCTTGGCTTGGAATCACCAGACATTTACCTTGTTGGGAACGGCGATAATCGCAAGTACCTGAGAGAGGATGTGGAGAGTGCACTGATTGGGGCACGAATACAGAGAGATGCAACATGGTCATCCTTTGCTCCAGGCGATATTGCCAAGTTGCTTGTGGCCGACCTTGTAACTGACCAGCGAGTAAGGACTCCGGATTCTGTCGTTGCAATGAAGATTGGTGACAGAACAGTACCAATGGCATCAATGAATATCTCTGGGTCGCTCATGGATTTGGATAAAATAGAAATTTCCAAACGTCAAAAATTGGTCATAGATAAACTTCTTTCGTCAACCCTAATGACTGAATACTCTCGTTATTATCAGCAACTAAAAATTAACGATAGAGTGCTGATGAGAAAGCAAATCTCCACACTTCTTGCACGCGCCAAAAAATTCAATACAGAACAATACCGTCAACGCCTATTCGCCGATGGTCTTAGCGAAGGTGAAAAAATCCATGTAAATATGTTGGCAAAACTATTTGAAGCCAGAATAAACACGCTTGAAAGAAGCGGTCAACTTATTAAAAAGTATCTTGAGGGTGCACAATAATGAAGTATTCAGTTGTCTATGATGTTGTGAGAAACGAACCCTATGCCGTCATCATTGATGTCAAAGGCAAGAAAATTGCATACGGAATCAATGCCCATTCAAAATCATGGGCGATGAACGTGAATGCCTATTCAAATAAAGATATACCCCTCCCAATTGGGATGAATTTCAGTAAATCAATATTACTAAATAGTGAAATGCAAAAACAATTTACCGAAGCCTTTGGCGAGATGCCACAGCAGAGCAGACGACTCTCAAGACGTGTCAAAATGTTATTGCGAGAAGAATCAGAAATACCACAACCCACCGAATTTATTTTTGGAGTTAGTCCAGACAATCTGAACAGAAAGTCTCGTGACAAGAAACAAAACCGTGGTAAGGCTACGGAAAGAAAGGTTTATCCGATTCTTGCAGCAAAACAAAAACAACTCTTTCACAATGCCTATCTAAAAAAAGCCATCGGATTTGATTCAATTCAAGAAGAAAAATCCGTTACTTCAATTGAGACCAAATCGGCCAAGCCAATCAGGAACCCAAAGGGTGGACTGACTGCTGCTGGTAGGGCACATTTCAAACGCACAGAGGGTGCGAACTTGAAACCAGGTGTTAAGGGTGCCGCTGATACACCAGAAAAGATGAGAAGAAAGGGTTCTTTCCTTACCCGTTTTTTCACCAATCCATCTGGACCAATGCAGGACGAAAAAGGAAATCCAACACGACTTGCCCTAAGTGCAAATGCATGGGGTGAACCAGTTCCCAAGAATGCATCTGATGCTGCGCGCTTGGCAGAAAAGGGACGCAATCTTCTAAAAAGATACGAAAATTCAAAAAAGAAATCAAAAGACTAGGTAAATTATGAAAAAAGAAACAGAAGAACAGGCATATGCACTGAGAATGGCAATCCAACTTGGGTGTGCTGGTGCCCATAAGGGTCCAGATGGCAAATGGATGCCGTGTAAAGACATGTCCGAAATGGAGCGACTGTCAAATGCCGCCGAGGAATCGTCATGGACTAATGACAACTCAATTTCTTCCCTAAGACGCAGGGAGCAAAGTGCGAGACTTTACGGGAAATCGGCTCTCATGGAATCAATTGAAAAAGGGAAAAAGCGCAAACCAAAAAAGAAGGGATGGGAAAAACTTACCGAGAAACCACTTCCCGTTGGGGGCATTGGAACACTCCCCAGTGGGGGCTTGTATGGCATGACATCAAAGGGTTTGGCTGTACCCATCTCGGCGCCACGTGATGCCGACCCAGATGTTTTTTCTGACCCTGATTCGGCACGGATGCGAGCCAGACAACTTGACTGCATCGGCATAAGTCGAAGGGTTTCAAGGAGCGGGAAAACGATATGGACACCCTGCACCAATATGAGCGACTATGCAAGGTCTGCCGGAACAACGGCATTGGGCAAAAAAAACAAGAAAGAAAAAGAGCGCAGGGTGGTCAGAACAATCGTTAATGAGGAACTAAAAAAACGTACAAAACGGTAGTTTGCATTAGTTCCCCTGCGAATGGCAAATCATCTGCTATTTTTGATATACATCGGTTGGGTGCTTACCTGAGCTGACTCTAATAACCAACATTCCAACAACTAAGGAAAAATATCATGGCACAGGAAAATTTGAAGGAGCTCCAAGGAGCACTTCGTCAAAAAATGGCAGACAATAAGTCAATCGCCGACTCGTTCAAGGTCGAAGAGGGCACAGTTGTCATTAACCAAAAGCAGAAGTCAGCTTTTGATGCAAACATGAAAGACATCAAAGAACTCAAGGGTTTGATTGATGGCATGGAAGCAATGGAGCAAGTTCAGCAGTGGGGCGCACAAGCATCAGACACATCTGTTGCAGCAGCCGCAGCCGCTGGTTACTCAATCCCTAAGCAACAACTTGAATCAATCGGCGAGTCATTCTTGGCTTCAGCTGAATTCAAGGCTCTTGCTGGTGGTCGTAACGGCGCAAACATGCCAGCACCATTCCAGTACAACGGAAGATTTGATACCCCTGGTGGTTACAGCCAAAAGGACGCTTACACAGCAATGCCAAGCGGCTTTCCAACACAGTTCGGTTCAGTTCAACGTGACCCAATCGTTATCCCACCACGTCGCACAAAGCGAGTTCGTGACCTATTCCCAGTTCGTACGACCACATCGGCAATCATTGAGTATTTCCGCATGACTGGTTTCACCAACAACGCAGGCATGGTTCCAGAGCGCAACGGCGATACATTTGCCGCGAAGCCACAATCAAGCATGACGTTTGAAGGTGTTCAGACATCGACACGGACAATGGCACACTGGGAAGCAGCACACAGAAATGTTCTTGCTGACGAACCACAGTTGCGTTCAATCATTGACAACGAGTTGATGTACGGTCTTCGTCTCCAAGAGGATTACCAAATCCTTAACGGTGACGGCAGTGGAGAAAACCTTCAGGGCATTTTGACCACTCCTGGCATTCAGACCTACAACTGGTCAATGGGTGCAACCTTGCCAGTCAAGGACACCAAGGCCGATGCAATCCGTCGTGCTGCAACCCTCTCCTTCTTGGCTTACTACGAGCCATCTGGTGTTGTCTTGCATCCAAACGATTGGGAAGACATCGAAATGACCAAGGACAGCAACGGTCAGTACCTGATTGCAGTTTCGGTTGCATTGGGTGGAGAACCAAAGGTATGGCGCTTGCCAATCGTTGAGACTCCAGCAATGACTGAAGGAGTTGCTCTTATCGGTTCATTCGGTCAGGGTGCACAAATCTACGACCGTGAGCAGGCCAGCATTCGCATTAGCGAACAACATGCTGACTTCTTCATTCGCAACGCAATCGTCATCTTGGCCGAGCAACGTCTCGCCCTTGCTGTCAAGCGTCCAGAGTCGTTTGTGAAACTAACCTTCAATAACGCACCTGCTTGATAATTAGATAACAGGTTACAAAACCCCCGTGTCACACGTTGTGGCATGGGGGTTTTGTTGTTTACCCACTTCCTCCATTCTCAACTTAGATGTGGGAGACTGTAGTTACCTAAAAAGGAACAAATATGACCGACACAAACTTATTCAACGAACTCATGCAACTTCAATCACGGTTGGGCAATATCAACCAATCCGAAGGTGAATCGGAAAGCCAATATGACGATGACGAAGGGGGCGACGATGATGGCGATGTGCTTGAGGAACAACAAGACATTACCGATTTGGTCGGCGCACTGGGTGTATTCCTAGCAAATACCTATTCCGTGTACCACGAAGCCCATGGATTTCACTGGAATGTAAAAGGTCCAGATTTTGCTCAATACCATGCTCTTTTTTCTGGAATATACGAAGACCTTATTGAATCAGTTGATGCCATTGCAGAAAATATTTTGAAACTTGGTTACGACTCCCCCTTTAGAATGTCAGACATGATGGCGATGACGACAATCCCAGAATCAGAAAATTATGATGATGACGAAGAAGAAGACACACCGCTTGATATGGCTGTTGACCTTCTTGCAAGTGTGTCCGCGCTAGAAGGCGAAGCAAAAGAATTGTTTGAACTTGCAAACGATGCGGACGAGCAGGGTGTTGCAAACTTTGTGGCCGAAAGAATTGATGCATTGCAAAAGACAATGTGGCAACTGAGAGCTTCTGCGAACATGCAAAAACCAGCAATGATTAAGAAGAAGATAGTCAGGATTTCCCTTGGCAACGAATGAAAGATTCTGGTACGGAGCAACTCTCCTGAAGGTAATTGATGGTGACACCATTGAACTAATGATTGACTTGGGTTTCAACATCCACCACAAAATACGAGTTCGTCTGTATGGAGTAAACACTCCAGAATCAAGAACAAAAGACCTTGCAGAAAAAGAGATGGGTCTTAAGGCAAAGCATTACACCGAAGAATGGTTAACCAACCACCAGTGGGTTTATGTAAACACAATCCCAGACAAGAACGATAAATACGGTCGCATCCTTGCCAGAATTTTTAGTTCAGACCAAACCGACGACCCAACCACTGCATGTCTCAATAAGGACATAATTCAGGCTGGGTATGCACGGGAATACTTCGGCATTGGCGACAAGACATGGGCAGAGTTCAAACACGAGGATACAAAATGACGACATTGGGTAATTATCAGGGAAGAATAACCGGCATATACGTGCAAACAAAAGCCGATGAAGAAAACTGTCCTCCAGCGACTCAGGACATCGGACTAAACATTAAGAATCGACAGAAGGCAATTGACACAGCGGCTTACGGCCCACTAAACCCAAATGAACCAAATGATGATTTTTGGAAGAAAAAAGGTGACAGATGGAATGTAAGTATTGATGAAGCAAAAAAGCAAAGATGTGGGAACTGTATTATGTTTGTTCGCTCACCAAGGATGATTGCATGTATCGAAGGTGCATTGGGTAATGAGACAGGGAATACCGCTATGGACATAGTTGATGCCGGTCAACTTGGGTATTGCGAAGCTTTTGATTTTAAGTGCGCAGCTAAAAGAACGTGTGATGCTTGGGTCGTAGGTGGACCAACCACGACAGATGGCAAGGAAAAGTCTTAATAGGTAATGAGAGTCTGGATTGACCAAGACCTATGCACTGGAGATGGTCTATGCGCAGAGATAGCCCCAGATGTTTTTCATATGATGCCAGACGGTCTTGCGTATGTAAAAGAAGGAGACAAGATTTATGCGGCCGCTGTGGGGAACCCAGAAGGCGCAGCTGGTTTAGCATCCTTTTCGGACGACAGGCTTGATGACGTAATTGAGTCAGCAGAAGAATGCCCTGGTGAATGTATCTTTATTGAGCCTTAGGGTTGACGGTTTTTAAGATGGTCAACAACTGAATACCTAACAAGATGTGGTGTGGTTTGTGCAAATTCTGGATTAAGAATTTTCCTCCACCCATACGGTGATTGCATTAAGACACCAGGCAATCCTGTTGCCTCGCACGTTGTGGCAGCAATCGCCTCATATTTCTTAACGACGGCATTCATCTTTGAGAGAGCCTCTCCATCGTAAACATCTGATTGCTCAAAGTAGTAACGCAATCCAGCAAACTTTTGTTTAATCTGAACGACAATGTAATTGGAGTCTATTTCGGTTAACTCTTTGTCGCAATCAATAACAATCCGATACCAACCCTCGTCAACATCTATGGATTTATAAAACGGTGGGGATATCTTTTCCTTTAACTTCTCAACGGCAACCTGCAACTCATTCACTGATTGGTTCCATGTTCTTCTTTAATAGGTCCTCGTATGCCTCATTCGGGGTATTTCCGATACCAATAAGTTTTGACTCATCGGAATCCATCCAGAAGTCAACAGCGCTGCCATCATCACCAAATACATAGTCCATATAGTTGTTGCTAATGTTTTCATCGTCCCAACTCCCAATTGCATGCCACTTACCACCCTCGTAGGTGCCTCCGTAGCGAGATTGACGAATCACAATTGGGTACAAATTTATTTTTTTGTCCATACGATATGTTATCGCATTACAAGGAACATGTCGCCCTCTAATGCGTGTGCGAATATCCCATCAAATATTCGCTCTTCTGAGGAAAATCCCCCCGTGACAGCATGATATAGGCGTGATAGGTCAGCAAAAACAACATCGTATTGTTGCCACCGATGTTCAAATTGAACCGATGCGTCATACTTGATGGTGTTGGCAATTTTGCACATAATCGTTTCAAATCTTTGACGTTCTTTTTCGCCCCATTGGCGTCCCTGGTCGCAACAAAGTTTATCACCGTATGGAATATTCGTATTTGGTGGCATATATACCATTTCATTACCCGTAAGGTAATGTTTTTTTATCGGACAATAAATAGGGTGGTTGGAATCCACCGCACCATGTGCTTGCTCAACATAGAGGGACTTTTTCAAGAATTCAGCATCATCTTGTGAAAGATTTTGATACAACTGGATTCCATCAACAAAAAATGTTTTACCAGAATTAGGGGAGCAGGTAAATGTCCTCATGTTCCACGATGCACCAACGGCTGGATTTGGAAAGCCGATATGCTCCATATGCCAAACAACCAAAATATCATCCGTGCCAGTTGTAGCATTTTCCAAATTCCTCATATCAATGGTATGAGAGTGATTTTCCCTGTATGGAGTGTAATGCCCAGAGTCTCTCTGATTATTTGGGAACCATTTTGTAATATCCCCGAATGATTTCATAAGACTCAATTGCTCATCGCGAGACATGTCATATCCACGCAAAACGAAACAACCAGATGCCATGTATTCTTCAAAGCACAAAGCAATATCAATTTCTTGAAATGATGATATTTCGTAAGTTTTCATGGCTGACGAGGTAGGGGTCGAACCTACGACAAGCGGATTAACAGTCCGCTGCTCTGCCAACTGAGCTACTCGTCATTGATTTATTGAAGACTAGTTCATCTTTGTATCCCATGGAGGAATCGAACTTCCATCGATTGCTTAGAAGGCAATTGCTTTATCCATTAAGCTAATGGGATTAGATTTTCTTCTCTTTCTTTTGCTTCCGCCTGCGCTCACTGCGCTCTTGATTCCACCTTTTGTGACACGTCTTGCAATCACGCATTTTGAAGCCGGTATGTTTGCTGATTTTCCAATAGGTATTTCCTTCGTCGTAAAGATGGCCGTGTTTGCAGTGGGTTTTCCGGCTCTCCTTGTGATTTCCATGCAAGACAGAGTAACGCTGGTTATGTGAACGAGTTCCAACTTCTAGGTGGTCTGGGCGAACGCATGGCGGATGATTGCAGAGATGACAAACTTCCATCCCATCCGGAACAGGACCGTTTAGTTTTTCCCAAATATATTTATGCGTCTGAATGTTTCCGCTTATTCCATTTCGTTTGCACGAAAACATGCCATATGTTTTTACTGTGTTCGCAGTCCATTCCCAACAATCTGGTTTATCTGGATTACGTCCAGATTTATCTACCTTCTCCCAAAAACGTTCTTCTTCTGGTATTGGTTTTCTTCCTGCCATGCCTCTACTTTATCGGACATGCCCCTGTGGCACAATCATCTAAGGTAATTTCAATATCATGCGAGCGTTGAACCAATGGGATTGAGTGGTTGATTTTGGCAACAGATTTTTCGTATTCTGCTTGGGTTATTTCCTCGTATGGGGGCAATTGGAAGTTGTGGTCAGCATGCAACAAGAAAGATACGGATTTGACATTCTTGTCATAGTTCTTTGATAGCCACAATTTGATTTCTTCCAATTCTTCCTTGCGATAATACACTGTTACCGAAACAGCATTATCTGCCCACATGGTTTGCATTTTTTTGACCCATTCAAGTTGCTCAAGTGCGGTCATGTTCTTTGCAAGCATTGAACCTTCTGGTGACATGCATGGAAACTCAACAACAAAACGGGTGTGGTCTTCTCTGCCGTCAATGCCAACATCGTATTGAACCTTGTATCCGCGCTTCCTGCATGAATCAACAAGTGGGTCAGAGGAGCCGAAGCGGACTCTACGGATGTAGTAGGGAGCGAATGCTGGATGGATTCCGGGGGTAACACCCGGAAGCAGGGACAGGGTTCCCGATGGTTGCACGGTTGTGAGTCGAACCGATACTGGGAGATTATTCGCTTCGGAATACTCCTTATCAAATTTCTCAAGTTCCTTATACGCAGCATCAAGCCATGAAACCTGTTCATCCGAACATTGCAAAACACCAGTAACAGATTGACCCAAACGTGCATTCTTCCTCACGATTGTCGTTGTTTTCTCGTAAGGGTAGGACATTTGGGTGATTTGCTTCTGCACCTTATAGAGCAATCGGGAAACCTCAAGTAATTGTTCAAGAGATTCAATGTTTGGTAAGAAGATTGTTGCTAGGTTGCACGATTCTCCATTACCCAAGGCAATCTCTGCACACGGATTAAAGCCCTCCACAGAGGAGTCAGGCTTTGATTCTCCCAATCTCCCGTACTTCCTTGCAAGTTTCCTATTCAAGAGGCCGTAGGGCTCTCCAGAGCCGTCGTAGCCCCTCCAGAGTTCTGGTTGTATCTCCTCATAAGAGTCTGCATAGATACTGTTGTTTGAATTGGCGCGCCAACCCGGAACAGAACCAGATGACCAGTTTTTTGCACGCAGGAACAGAACATCGTCTGGGTCACCCATTGCTATTTGTGCTGAACGACGAGACGAACCAGAAACAACAATGCGACCGATGATGTTGCAGATGTCTAGGACATCAATTGAGCGAAGCTTCTTGCCGACACGGTTGTCCATCACTAGGCAAATGTCTTTTATCCCATCAATCAATGCACCAGGTCCAGATGCCGTACCACCAAATGTCTTGAGTTCTGCGCCATATTCACGAATGAGGACAGTGGAGTACGAAAATGATTTTCCTGTGTAGAAATATGACTTAAGAACGGCATGAAGCAATCTCTTCCATCCATGACGAGAATCTGGAACGATGATGTCTGCATCATTGCTTCTTTCCTGAGTAACCACAACACCACCAAGAACTTTAGGCAAATCGTGAATTTTGGAACGCTCTACCGAAAAGCCAACACCACCACCGAGCATTAGGTATTCAAAAATCATTTCAAAGTCTTCAATTTTTTCAATGTTTGTAAAATAGCAATTATTTAAAGATGCAGCATTTAGTTTTTTTACTAATGGTGTTCCCAACTGCCATAGTGAACGACCCGAAAAAGTACATCGTAAATTAAACATGTGGTCAAAGAGTGTTTGCGCCTCTTCTGTTGAATAAGGGACACCAACCTCAATTGCTCCGTTGATTGTTCTTTGAATTGTCTCTGACCATGTCTCAAGTTCGCCATTGCTTTTCTTGCGCGAGTATGTGCGAAGGTAAACAATTTCACCGAGTCCATTAAATCCCCATGGTGGTGTTTTTGTTTCATACGTCGCAACAAAACTATCGTCAATCATTTGATGTGCCCCTCAATGTGGTCGTTTGGTTCCTGAAAGATACCAGTTTACATCACCAAAAAATAGTGAAATTAAGAAATTAGACCTAATTCTTTTGCCTTCACAAGTGGGATGTAGTCACCCTTCCTGTGGATAAGTACGCGTATTGTTGCGAACTGAGTTAATTGACGATTTTCGTAGATATCTTCTTCAACAAGAACTGTTTGTGTTTCTTTGAGCAATTCAATCTGATTGAATCCAGCAATGTGTTTTGGTGGAACCTGACTACCAGCACAATCTCCGGTTGGGTGACCACAAACTGGGCACGGTCTTCTGTCGGCAGGAAATACTTCTGCTCCAGCAATTGAATATTTGCCGTTGAATCCGAGTCCGCCACCTGCCCTGAATGGTTCTGGGTAACTTTCCATATATAAAGTTTATCAGTAATCTAATTCGCTAAATTCAAAAACCTCAAAGCCATCTCTATACATTTGCTTGACAATGGCATGTCGACTTGCTTCATCTGCATTCATGTCAATTTTTTCGCCGAGAATGGATACCATCATTGAGGGAAACATGCTCTCCCTGAGGATTTTGGTTGCATCGTCTGGAGCGGCCAACATTTTCTTCCACTTAACGGAACGGTTTGTCCCATATGAATACGGTATGGCAACAAGGCTCACAACGGGCTTTTCTGATTCTTTGGAAACACATGCATGCGTAATCGTAAGGCATTCCTTGATTTTCTCCGTGTTGGCAAACATTTGTTTTAAGTCTTTGCCGCGACTGGCGAGTGGGTCTAGTGAAACAAACCCCTCTGCGACCATGGTGATGTCTGTGACATGCCAGTACTTCCTCATTGCAAGACAAACATTGAACGATTGCTGAAATCTATTTGCTGGAATTTGCTTCATGCTCTCTTTGCCCATCTGGCAGATTATCCGAAGCCTGGGGCCGTCCCAGCCAAAAAAGTTAAAACTGAGGTCTTCCCCAATTCCGTCTCTCTTAACCCCATCCTCTTTCGCCAACTGTGACGATGTGGAAATTAGAGCCATTTTGTTTATGTCGTCAGAGTAGTCATCAATCATCTCCCAACCCTAATACAAAACCCCTAGAAATCAGGGTATGGGTGGAGTTCCACTACGGACGGCAATCGTGTGACTAGAATCTACATTCTATGACAAACTCAAAAACCCCAAAAAAGAAGACCCCAGCAAAAAAGGCTCCAGCAAAAAAAGTTGCAGCGAAAACTGCCACCCCAGTTGCAAAAACGGAATCCTCTTCGGCTACGACCGGAACAGCAACTCCAACTTCTGCCTCATCGGCACAAATGGTAAAGATTGCCGTTCAAGTCGCGCCAAAAAAGAAATCGTTTTTACGTCGCCTTTTCGGCGCAAAGTAATTACTTTTTGCGTTGGTCTCGCTTCATCTGGCGAAACTCTTCTTCAACCTGCGCGTCAAATTCTGCTTGGTGCTTACGGCTAATGACAATCATTGCTCGTCGGCGTGATTCTGCGCGCATTGCTACTACTTCTTTGCGTTGCATGCGCTCGTCTTCTGCCAAACGTGGACGACCACGCTTCATACCACTTGATTTGAGTTTTGTGTATTCGCTCATTTTTGCTCCTTGGTTTAATATGGCTTTTTATTAGAGTAATAAAGGTAATCAAACTATGACAAAACAACAACCCCAAATAGAAGTTTTTTTGCCGAATTTTAGAAATGCAATATCCGATTATTTGTCAGAGCTGGTAAAGGTTTCCTCGGATTTTGTAGAAAAATCAGAAGTCATTGACAAACTTCTTGACATACTTGGCAACGACGAGGGATACCCCATTGACGGGGACGAGATGGCTAGATATTGGTCTAGGCGTTAGGTAAATCGTAGTCTTTCTTGCTTAACATATTTATTGTTTCTGATTTTTGAACAACATATGCCAGTGCAGGATTTTCTGAATTTGGAGCCATCACACGCTTTGTATTTTCGTTGTAGAGATTCGGCAATGACCTGAGGTATCTCTTAATTCTGTCAACTTTAAACATGACAAAAGATTCATCAACTGCAAATATGTAAACCCACCAAACGGCTTTCGTTACATTTAATCCAGATGGAACCCATATTTGATTCCCCTCTGCATCTTTCCTGTTTCCTGGGCTTTGGTGTGTTTCAATGACCATATTGCCATTTTTGTATCTATCTGTTTTTACCTCAACCGCGCCAGAACCGATAAGTTTTGCAAATTCAACTATGGACACTTCACCGGATTGACCAAACTCTAAATCTTTCTTGAAATCAATCTGATTGCCAAGTGCGCTGATGTCATAATCGGATAGTCGAGACATATGGACTATCCTATAGGTATGGCACACGAGATTGAAACGACCAACGGACAAGCGAGAATGGCTTACTCTGGGCCTTCCGTGCCATGGCACAAACTTGGAACATCAGTACGAGACTTGCAGACCATACCCGAAATGCTTCGTGCGGCTAATGCTGATTTTGATGTTGTAACCGCAGATGTGGCTGCCGTTGATGCTCACGGAAGATTCATTTTAAATGCTAATGGAACTCCGGTTATTGTCCCTAAAACCCGTGCCACAATTCGTGTAAACGATGATGGCTCATTTGATGGACTCGGAACAGTTGGTACCAGATACGTCGTACAGCAAAATAGGGAAGTTCTAGAACTTGCACTTGCTGTGTGTGGCGTATCAAAGGGGCAGGCGGTTCTTGATACATGCGGCGTACTCAACGGGGGGCAAGAATTCTTTGCCACGATTGACCTGGGACAAGTAGTAATTGACCCAAACGGTCTCAAGGACGTGGTTAAGCAATATATTGTTGTACACAATGGGCATGATGGAAAAACACCAATTTCATTTGCGAACACACCAATACGTGCAGTCTGTAAGAACACAGTTTTCGCAGCAATGCAGTCGTCGGCAAAGGTGAGTGCTCGACACACAAAGAATGCCGACCTCATTGTCACGAACGCGCGCGAAGTTTTACAATTATCAAGCCAGTCCTCTGATTCAATTCTTAGTTCGGCGACCAAATTGTCAAAAATAGAAATCCCTAACAGGTCAAATGCCTTCATGAATGCCGTGAACAATGTTTTTATCCAAAATAAAAACGAAACAAAACTTCAGCAGAAAAACAGAGAAAACATCATTGACGAAATCATCACCCTTTATTCGGCACCCAATAATGCTGGCGGTTATGGGTATACGGGGTGGTCGCTTTACAATACGATTGCCGAATACCTTGACCACCACAGGAATGCCACCGCTCAAGAAAAAGCAATGGCATCAATGGACGCCTATTCGTGGGTAAACAAGAAGAAATCACTTGCCCACGAAGCAATCCTTTCCCTAGCAAACTAGGAAACATGGGAACATTGGAGAGAACATCATCTAAGGGGAAACCCAGAATACGGTGGGCAGCAAATGAGTGATTTCCAACAAGGTGACGATGAGTGGATTGAGTATGAACCACTCATCCCTATTGACAAGGAAGATGTCGTTAGTTTTCTGGCCGATTTTGTCTCTGGTGCCGTAACTTCGGAGAGCATGTACCGGGACAATTTTTGCGCCATCGCCGCGGGCAAGGCATACCACGAATTTGGGCCAGAAGGGTTATGTCAGTTAATGCTGGCGATTGACGACAGGGCAAACTGGATAAGCGACATCATTATTGACGCTGCGGACATTGATGATATTTTATACAAAAAGTACGGAGTATTTGGGGGCGATGTTGTGTTTAAGGCAAGGCAGACCAATGCCATGCAGGAAATGAACCAAAAGATGTGGGCATTAAGGCGAAAATATACAAAGAAAATCGCCGACGAGATATATCAGGTTGATGCAATTCCAACCGAAAGCGAATAGTTGACCTTTCATTCCGTACGCCGTACATCTGATAAAATTGTGAGTACTGAAGAACTCACAATCTAGAGGAGTTCTCGGACCTAACTAAGGAGTAATAAAATGTCAGCTTACGTACAACAAACACTCGCAATGACCGTAAATGGTGTAGTTGCCACAACTAGCACGGTAGTCGTTCGGGTTCCATTTTATGCTCGCGTTCGCGGCATCACTGCGGCCGTGGGAACTGCTCCTGTAGGTGCGGCACTCAACGGAACTGTTCGCAAGGCATCCGCATCAGGAACTGTTGTTGGAACTTGGTCAATCGCAGCCGGAGCAACTTCAGCTGTAGCAACAATGTCAAGCGTGGATGGTGCAGACCAACTCGCAGCAGATGACTTGCTCGTTCTTGTTGTAGCCGCTGTTGGTTCAAGCACTGCAGGTTCAAACTTGACAGCACTTATTCAATGGGATGCTTCGGCAGACCAAGACGGAGTAAACGTCCACTCGAACACGGTTCACCGTGGTGGTCATGCTGGAAGCGTTGTTTCCTGATAATTAAAAATTTCTAGTAGTAATTTAGGACATCCGAAAATACCAGTGGAGTTAAATCCACTGGTATTTTTGTTTATATGGGATAATTATTAAATGACAATAAATAAAAACACAAAAACGGTTGTCAGATTCCTTGCCATTGGAATAATGCTGTCTGGGATGCTTTCCTGTGGGGACTCCTATCGGTATAAATGCCAAGACCCAGACAATTTTGGCAAGCCAGAATGCGTCCCACCAGGTTGCCTAGCAGATAACTCATGCACCTCAACCGTTCTTGGTTTTGACCCATTGCTTCCAGAACAAACGAATCAAACAGAATTGGTTCCAAACCAATCGCAGGACACTATTCCGTGCCCTTGCCCAACACAGGAGACTACAGCGCCATGAGTAAACGATTTACACCAGCAGAACTTGATGCACGCCTAAAGTTTATTATTGGATGCCTACTGGGGGCAGTGCTCCTTATGACGACTGGGGCAATACTCTATGCACTCGTATTCGTGACTCAGCCAATTGGAGCGCAAGCCGAGAACGACAAGATGTTCTTTGGTGTTCTTTCAAGCGTTGCAACATTCATCACTGGCACACTTGCTGGATTGATGATTTCTACTGGCAAAGGTACCGGCGATGATGATGGCAATGGAATCCCAGATGCAGAAGAAAAACAATTAGGGAAACCTAACAAGTCGTAATTAATGGCAGCGATAGTAAGTCCTAGACTCAAAACTTACAATTAGGACCTGTGAATATATAGTCTGCTATCGGTTAAGCCCGTAAGCAACAATAAAATTTGCCTTACTGCTAATTCAGTCGTTCTCTTTCAAAGTGCACAAAGTTGCGCTTCTCTTCGGTTCCATACGTGTGTTGGTCTACGACACGCATAAGTCCGGCATGTGCGGAGATGACCAATGTGGCTGATATTAAGCAGAAAATAAGCATCCCAGTATTATGGCATTGCATTCTATATAGTGATGAAACTAACCCCAGTATCACTGAATAAGATACCCCTCATCTCCCATTTTGCCATGTGTCCGCTTGCGAGTTCTTTATGGGCTAATGTGTCGCTATGAACATTTTGAGTCTTTTCTCTGGCGTTGGTGGTTTTGACATGGGTCTTGAGGCCGCTGGATGGAAAACTATCTTTCAATGTGAAATAGATAAACATTGTCAAACTGTTCTTGCCAAACACTGGCCAGATGTTCCAAAGTGGGGAGATGTTTCGACACTCACTGGTAAACATATTATTGAAATGGCTGGACCGCCAGATGTTGTTGCATGGGGAAGTCCGTGCCAAGACCTCTCCGTCGCTGGAAAGCGCGCAGGATTGGAAGGAATGAAATCCGGCTTATTCCATGAAGGAATCAGAATCATCAAAGAAATAAGGGAGTTAACAAACAATGAATATCCAAGAATCTCTATATGGGAAAATGTCCCAGGAGCCCTCTCTTCCAACAACGGAGCTGACTTCGGGGTCGTCCTCGACGAAATGGCTAAGGCAGGGGGCTTGGCGCTTGAATGGGCCGTGCTGGATGCACAGTACTTCGGAGTGCCCCAAAGACGACGCCGCATCTTCCTGTCTACTCTCTTCCATTCTGGAGATGCCAAACGAAGTGGAATCAAAATTTTTCCTGTCGCCGAAAGCTTGCCAGGGCATATTACGCCGCGCCCAAAGAAGGGGAAAAGAGTTGCCGCCAATTCTTCGGAGAGCACTCAACAGAGTGGCGAGTCAAATGCCTTCAGAATGACCGCATTCGGCGAATATGCCGATGATGAAACAGCATCAGCAATGAAGGCGCGCGATTACAAAGATGCAACAGATTTGGTTGTAGAGCGAACGGAATATGCTCAAAGCGTATTTGCAAAATCACGACATGCGAAAGATAAAGACGATTTTGAAACATGGGTTGACGGCACTGTGTCGCCAACACTGAACACATTTGAAAACCATGTTGATACTCGTTCAACCGTTGCCATTGTTAATACAAACCCATTAATCATTGATGGAACGCGCGTGGACGATGTTCGTGTTTATGACGATGGAACTACACCAACACTCACCCACCGAATGGGCACTGGTGGCAATAACACACCGATGGTTTTTGATGACAGAACACCAAGTACGCCAGCCACCCCGATTGTTCTAGATAGAGCTTCTTTTAATCAGGGTCCAAATGCACTATGGGAACCACTGATGGAGGAGGCACAATCAGTTCCGGCTCTTGTTGCGCGTGGTCCACACGCAGTTCTTGATACATCAACACAACCAATCGTATTTGAGCCTGGTGCGATGTCTCGCATGAAGAGTGACTACTACTCAGACCATGTTGCACCAACCTTGCGCGCGCAGATGGGCGACAATCAGCCAGCAGTAGTACAACCCGACAATGGAACAATCGTATTTAACGATGACCGTAGAATTGGGCCGACCATACACGGTGATACCGTGTCCACGCTTCAAGCATTCATGGGAACGGGTGGAAACAACACTCCAATGGTTGCACAAATCCCAACTATCCCGATTCAAGATGGTCGTGACATTGAGAAAAACCAAAACGGCTTTGGTGTAGGGGAAAATGGCGACCCTTCGTACACCATTGACACAACCGGAGCACAAGCAGTCGTACAGACAGTTGTAGATGGACCAATGCTTTCATTTGACACTCAGTTTGGGTCAAATGCCAATGTCACCGAGAATGTCGCGCCCACCCTTAAGGCTAGTCAGCAATCCCCAAGTGTTGCATACTCAATTCGTGAGGATGCCAAGGCAAACAACTTCTCAGCAACCGAAATCAATGTTGCAAATTCACTATCAGCACTACAGCCAGCAATAACGTCTCATCACGCACAAACGATTATCACCGATGAGATATTGCAGTACGACGGATACAACCAAAAACTTGAAGGCGACGGTTCATACAGGTCGTTGCGAGTTGGGCGAGATGCAAGCGACTTCGTATCACAAGGAGAAATGGTGGTCAGGCGTTTGACGCCCCTAGAGTGCGAAAGACTGATGGGATGGGGCGATTTTCACACTAAATTTCGTGCTGACGGTTCAATCGTTCCAGATACTCAACGTTACAAAATGTGCGGCAATGGAGTTGCCAGTCCATGCGCTGAATGGGTAGCGAAACAACTTATCGCCTACCTGCAGGACAGCACGGACGCTGGGCAATCGGTGTGATGAATCTTGGGCCTGGCTCTGCTGGTTCTTCCACAGGCAAAACCGGCGCTTCCTCTTCGTTTTCTTCCATCTAAACATCATATAACAAAAAAATATTTTTTATGAACATCAAAAAACAGATAAATCTAACCAGAGATGAAGTCTGTATATTATTTATATGGTGGCACCAGTGAGCATCTGCGTAATTCCCAATATTGACATCAACGAGATGCCCCCAACCCCGTCATCTGGAAATGAAATCAAATTACCAGAAGTAGAAAAAGTGCTGCGCGCGTATGCGAATCATTATGGTCATCCGTTTGGATACGTGCAAGAACAGGGCTACGAGGTATTCCAACAGATAGTTCCTATCAAGAGACTGGCATCTGTACAGATATCTTCTTCATCAACCACCGAACTTGACTTACATACAGAAACGGCCTTCCATCCATATAGGCCAGATTTCGTATTATTGTTGTGTCTTCGAGGCGACGCGGCGGCATTCACTACATATGCCAACCTGGAAACAATTCTCAGAAACCTAGGGGAGACAACACAAAGAGTATTACATCAACCTTGGTACACAACCCGGATAGATGAATCGTTTTTGCTCAATGGTCAAGAAGATAAGACGTTTACTCTGCCCGTGCTCCAGGGAGAGGGAAAAGATACCAGCATCGTCTATGACCGTGCATTTATGAAAGGCACTACAACGGCATCTCGTAATGCCCTAATTGAACTTGAAGAAGCAATCAAGAAAAGCACACGCAAGGTTGCCTTAAAAACCGGTGAATTGATGGTGATTGACAATAAGACAACCGTTCATGGTCGATTACCGTTCACCCCTAGGTACGACGGCACCGACAGATGGATAATGCGCTCGCTTGTGACGAAGACTCTCCCACCAAGCGACCAGATGCACAAGGAAACCATCATCACGGTTCTGTGAGCTGGATAAATCTAATCAGGTTTGGTGAACTCAAAATAGTTTCACATGTGCCCCCACCACCACAGAGGGGTTGGCGAAAGTCCCGATACGTGCCCCGTAGAAGGGGGTGTAAGGCATACCTAACAGCACTTCTTTTGATGTTACTTTCTGGTAACTTATCATTACCCTGTGGTAACTTGATGATATACCACCCACATATCAGATACACACATCATATGTAGGTATTTGACACACAACGATATTTGTATTAGTATTCTATCCAGGATATTCGTTCACTATACAAATCATTGTTCACTATAACGACCATTGTGTCTTATCTCAGATGATTGTTCCTTCTCATACACATCAGATACACCACACATACACATCGTTCCCTTGTGATGTCTCGTTCTAACTTACAATAGACAGATAATGAATAACCTTGAGATACTGCTTGATGTCAAAGAACTAGGTCGTTACCAACGTAAGGTAATGACCCCATTAGATGAAGCATTTGACCCTGATGCTATTGATGGTGATGGTGATGGATTAGTTCAAGATAGAACTCCATTTGAGAGACCTGCCATTATCACTGCGATAACAGAGACAGCACAAAGGATAAGTCAAGGTATCCGTGATGCTGGTCGTCTCAATCAGAAGCGCTCACACAATGTACATCGTGAGAGGCTAAGGGGTAAGAGCCATAGTGAGATAGCAGAGACACTAGTACCTAATGACTATGCCTCACTAGCATCATCCCTTACAGAGATGGCTATACAAGACCTAGGTGTTGATGCCTCACCTGCTGCCATACAAACTTGGATACAGGGGAAAGTATTTGACCTCACGGGTGATGCTACGGGTGATGTATTTGACTTCACACCTAAGCACATACGTAAGTTGCGTAAGACAGTAGAGAAGCACCTTGATGAACTACCTATGTTCAGACGACTAGTAGATGACTATGGTATGCCCCCCTTCTTCATACTAAAGAAAGGTGACTTCTCTGGTATCACATCACACGGCTTTGGTATAGGTGTGACTACTGGTGGTATGGGGTGGACAGATGGTAAGGGCAATCGCATACCCATACTTCGTTCCATATCACTCAAACTTGGCTACTTTGATAAGTCTGGTGGTAGCAATAAGACAAAGAGATGGCTTACTGATACTGGTGTTAGGGGTACTGTGCTACACGAGTATGGTCACTACCTAGCAGGTGTGCTGTATGACGACATTGTGAGTAACAAGTACGGTAAGTGGGAGGGTAGTCCTGATGTAGTGGACTTTGCTAGGTACATCAATATGGACTCCTTCAGTATCTCTACTCAGAACAGATTTCCCAATGTAGATGGCAAGGTAGGTAAGTCAATACCCGATGTGTTCTCTGCTATGTTCCATAAGCCTGAGTGGGATGAGGCTTGGAGTAAAGGCGACCTTCCTGATGAACTACCTCACGTACTTTCTTTCTATTCAGAAACAAACCCTTCAGAACAGTTTGCTGAAGGAATGGCGGCCCTTCTTTCTACCGACCCCAAACAACACAAACTTGTGTCACCCGGATTTGAGGATATGGTTAAACAACTTGTTGGATTAGAGACTGATGTACCCTTTCAGTCTCAAGGTAGTAAATACAATGTAGACACCCTTGACTTACCACAAGTGACACAAGCACTTGGTTCTAGAGGTAGAGACTTCACAACACCTTCAGGAAACAAAGAGTTATGGCATCCAATCACCAAAGATATGGATGCTACAGAACTAGCAGAACGAATACATCCATCTAGTGCTGAAGAACTCATCTCAATAATGGCTGAAGAAAACCACAGAATAACACCCACCTCATCCATCGAAGACCACAAGGCTTTGGTAGGACAAGTTCTTATGGAACTGTTTGAGGTCAAGTCAGTAAAAGAACTTGACTCAATGATGGATTTGTCAAAGAGGGGAGACAGGGTTGGGGCAATGGAACAACTCCTTCTAGACAACCCATCTTTGATGCTCCTACACAATCAGTATGGAGCGCCACCCCTCATACACCTCACACCAGAAGCATATGATGATGCTGCCAGAAGCCTAGAAGGAGAGTTTGCTGGAATACACGTCATAGACCCACGACTCAATATTGGAACAATACTCCTATCACCCAACACCACCGACCTATTAGATAATTACAACACACCACTCCCACTAACTGGTGAAACTTTTCAGGAACTGCTTGACAACCGGCCATTGGGACAACGACTTGTTCTCTCTTATGCTAAGTGGAGAGGAAAGTATCCCAAGTCAGTGACATATATGTCTATTGGTAATAATGTTGAGCAACTCTACGCACACGAATATGCTCACTACCTACACGAACAAATGACGGCATCTCTCCCAATGGAGGGAAACCGTGAAAGACGAGCATTACTCAGGGCATACTTGAGCGCAACTTGGGAGGAATTCTTTGCTGCTGTTGACAGACCAGATTGGGCTGAAGCATACACAAACAGAAGGAAAAAGGATTTACCAGACGACTATCCGTTTGTTGACAGCGCATATGCCTTCTCAAACCCGTTAGAAATGTTCGCTGAGTCTTTCGCTGCTGCTACGGCTAGTGACCCAGCAATAAGGGGCGCAGTCAGTCCAGAAATGAACAGACAGATGGCGATGATGCTTGGACTTGACCCAGAACAAGCACTATATGAGCAATTAGTAGCCAATGATGATGTAGTTAGCGCCTCACTTGACATATCAAGACCACTCGGCTCTAGGAGTAAGAAAAAGGACCGAGAGTTCTGGGAAAAAATGTATCCAGACAGAACCGCAGCAGAGTGGAAAGCGATTGAGGAAAAAATACAGCAAGAAAGAGATAATACCTATCTAGGTAGACCACTCGGGTCTGCCCCAAGTTTGACTGCTTCAGAGGCTATTCGTTCGCTTGATGAGGTAGCAAAGATAGAAGAACGTGACCTCATCACTACTGATGACCCAACACTACGACCCGGAGTACGAAAACTTGACACAAAGGCTTGGGATGGCAAGGACATCTATCAAACAGCAGATGCTGGTGATGCGCTTGCCCTCATAGCAAACGGTCATTACGTTGAGATGACACACGAAGAAGGATTGTGGCTCGCCCTCGCAGACATAGGCAAGAGATGGAAAGAAATACAGAAGAGCAGCGGCAAGGAAATAAAAACACTCAATGCTTGTTTGTTTATGACCGTTGATGCCAATGGTAAGTCAAACAACCTGTTCTGTCGAGGACACCACGATATTGCTCGATTGTCAATGCCACAAGTTGGTGGATATATGACAAAAGAAAATCAGGTCTTGCTACAAGCCTGGAGGTCAGGACTTACCGAGAACAGAGGTGGTGCTCACGATGCCTTCATTGGCGGCAATAAAGCCGTAGAAGCAATGAAGGAACTTGGAAAAGGAATTGTTGAGGCAACCATCACCGAAGATGAGTGGAAGGTACTTGATAAAAAGTGGAGAAAGAAAATAGAAACACCAGAAGAACGAGCATTGTACTTTGCTAATACATATATGCCATTGGTGGAGGCTGACTCAACACCAGAATTCATACGCTTTCTAAAACAAAAAGGAATAGGCACGGGTGATGTAGAGCTTGTAGATGTATTTGATGATGTCAACTCCACACAAAACGAATTAGTTCTTGACAAGATTTCTGGTATTGGTGGGGCAATGTTGTCCAAGTATAGGGAGTTTCAAACCAGACGCGAACAGATACTTAGTGATATATCCCTATCTCAAACAGAAAAAGATACTGCTATTGCTGCGGCTCTCAAAGATTTCCAGACCATCCCGCAGATGTTGCCAATTATCATATCCAAAGACGGATACATATTTGACGGTCACCACAGAGCATTTGGTAGACGTATATTTGAGTCTCAACTAAACGAAGAGGAACTCAAAGAAGTAAAAGCAATGGGGTTCCAGGTCAGAAGAAGCGAAGCAAACATCTCCGAACTGTTGGGTATTGGAAAAGCATATCAAGACCATATGGGTGTCGCAGCGGCACCGGGTGGCCCAAAGAAGGTTGACCTATATGTTGACCACACAGAAGACATTGGTGACATATCAAACGAAGAGTGGGTACAACATCAGAAAGAAATCTTTGATGGTCTTGATGACATCGTTGCTGGTTACCATCCAGCAGACTATTGGAAACCAGCAGGTGTTGAGGAACTTGATGTCGAAGGAAATGTAATAAAAAGAACTGCTGACTCGCCAGCAATTCAAACTGGAACTCAATCAAACGAACCAATAAGAAAAATGTATAGAGGAGAAGCAAGAAATATATTTGAGGAAGGCGATAGACAAGGGGCAATGGCACTTGGCTCTCAATCAGAGCAACCAAGTGAACCATCATCGTGGATGATGTCAATTATGGGTTCTGGACCCAACGGCCCATTGGTTGATGTAAAACCACCAAAGCCAGATACGAGAACAAGTGGGTTCAATAAGAAATTACCAAGATGGGTAAGTACATTACTTTCCCTACATCCGTTTATTGACCCAGAGGTGCTTCAGTCGGTTCGTGACCGCACACCAAAACCAGTCATACCTTCGTCATATCCACAGGTAATGAAGATGACAGGCAAAGAAAGACGACTACATAACACCAATCTCAAAAAGATACTTGACACAATAGAACTATCGGATGATGTAGTGAAGAACTTGTCTTTAATGGGCAGGAACAACACAAATGCACGTGACAATGCTGCCAATGTTTATCTACACTCACTTGGTGTTGACCTCAATGACTCAAAAGCAGTTGAGAAAGCCCTCAATGGTGGTTTTGCTGATTGGATGTCCACTAAACCCTATAGCGAAATAGAAACATTGAGTGAAATAACCCCGAGAGAGTGGAATAAGTATATAGATGGAACGCCAAGTCGTGGTGGCGAATCAGATATGAAAGAATTGGTTGCCACATTGTCTCCAATGGAAGCCAGAGAGATAGCCACATCACTCCGTGACTACACAAGGGGCTTGGAACGACCACTTACTGATGATGAATCAAAGAAACTCAATCAAATAATTGAGACACCTGTATTTAGAGCGGCACTCGGTGTCAATGATGGTGAAGATTCAGCATCTGTTGTTAGAAGTTTCCTCTGGGATGATGCCGACAAAGCAGAACGAGGGCCGCTTGGTTCTATGTCTGAAGCCAAGCCCGTTGTTGATTACAATGAAGCACGCAAGGCCGGTAGAAGCAAGATATTCAGAAAGAAGTACAAGTCCCGTGCCGAGATGTATGACGGCGCATCAACCGAACAACAAGTACGACTGTCTGTTCCAAGAACGGCTGAAGAACATCACACAATGATGATGGATGCCACAGTTGACCGGCTCAACTTGCAACTCAAACTCAAAAATGCTGGAATAAGTGAAGAACCAGTTGATGTACGACGGTTCATAGATATGTCCGACCCACTCAATCCACGGGCAAAGATTGCCGCAGTGCAGCCGCTTGTTGACCACGTCATCAAGACAGCAAAAGAGTATGAACCAGACTTCTCCCCAGAAGCAATCAAGCAAGCAGAAGCAATGGTCACCCAGACACTCAACTCATCTCCCGCCTTGCGCCACTTCGCTAGTGAGTACGGGTTACCCCCAGTGGTTATTGGCTCACAAAATGCCCTTGACAGACAGATGGTTGTGTATGCATTAAAGATATCCAAGCCAAATCAAGAAATGAACACCATCTTAGATAAATATCAAGGCATCAGGCAGATGATGGATGAAACACGTATTCAGGAAATACTTGATGACCCAGTCGCAATGGAGAAGATACGCAAAGCATATGACAACGGGACTAACCCAATCGCAGGCGCATACATCAACGCCGCAAATATGTTGGTTATCTATCCCGGCTCAAGCAGCCATAAGGCGTTCCTTGACGGCAAGCCAATTGACCCGGCTTACGTCCCAAAACCAGGCGACCACACCGTACTTGACAACAGTATTGAGGCTACATTGTTACACGAATACGGGCATTACTTTGACCAACGTGTAGGTATGTTGTTGAGTGAGGGCGGCCTTGACCCAGAGAGTGATATGGCAAAAGCATATACTCGACTTCATCACAGCAACACTCTTGATGCGCTGACATCCAAGCGCGGCAACCCATTGTTCACATCAAAGGACAATCCAGTTATTGAAACAACGTACGGGCAAACAAATACGCAAGAAATGGCCGCAGAAGCAATGAGCGCCGTCTTCTCAAACAACCCGCACGCTATGGAAATGCTCAACAAGCCGCTACTTGACGATGTATATACGCTACTTGGTATCAAGTCAAGCGAACGTAATGGCATTACCGAACGGGACTTGCCGTGGCTCAAGGATGCAAAAGATAAGCGCAGCGAACTTGTTGGGGATGGCGCGCCATCAACGTGGATGCAATCAGTTATGGGTTCCGGGCCGCTTGGCTCTCGACCAGCCCGGGATGCGCGGCCGCCTCGACCAACGCTAAAAAAACTCAAAAAAGACAAGCGTTACAAGAAGCTCCCGGATGAAACGGTGAAGCTGTCTGGCAAGGATTACACATTTCATCACGAATCGATTGCGTCTGATACATTTGTCGTCAAACACAACGGGACAACAGTGGGAATACTCAACGTCGGAGAAGGTTTAGCCGGAGAGCCGCGAATAAGCAGCCTCACCGTACACGGCAATCACAAGACAAGCGGCCTCGAACAAGGACTTGTCGAGTTCGCACACGGGTATTATCCATCACTTCGTAGCGGTAAGCGTACGTCTGAAGCATTTGCGGCGCGTCAGTTCCCAGATGCCTTTGAGGATTTGCCAGATGGTCATTCAATAATCGAACTTCCTGATGGAGTTCCCGGTTCACCAGAGTACGTTACATCTCTTTCTGAACAGCTGAAGCGCGCTAAACGGGACAAAACCGTTGCTGTGTTTGAGTACAACAATGAAATACGGCGCGTTACTGTTGATGATGTGTACGAACAGAACGGCCAGACGTATATGAAGGGCTTTGACTCCACTCGAAACGACGGCCGCACATTCCGAGTCGACCGCATCTTTCGACCAAAAACAACAAATGTTGTTACAGAGGACGGCACAAAGACAGCCGTCGCAAAGAAGCCAAAAGCCCCACGTAAGCCCGTTGCTCCATACACGGGTAAAGCAGAGGAGTTATTCAAGGGTGCTACAAGTTACCGTGAGGTACACGACCGACTCACTACGGGTGAACTGTACTTCTATGACTTTGAGACAACCGGGATAGTCAACCATCCAAACGGTGAAATGAAATCACCCGGTGCGCCAGTGCAAATTGGGGTAATCAGGGTTGTTGATGGAAAGGTGACCGACCGCCACGATGTCTATATGAACCCAGGAGTCCCGTTAAGTCAGTGGTCTAAAGACAACCTCAAGCGAACCGACCCAGACGGAACACAACACCCGCTTACAGATGAGTGGCTTGCAAAGCAGCCCTCAATAGCCGACCAAATCAAGGGAGCTCTTGACTTTGTGGGCGGCGAAGGCAAAACATTTGGCGGTCAATACCAGATATTTGACCAAGATGTAATGAGGGAAAATCTTTCACCAGAAGAATTTGCTCGATGGCAACGTGTTGCAACCGGGTTTATTGATAGCAAGGGTGTTGTTGACCATCTATTCCCTCGATTTGATAAAGATGCGCCGCAAGACAATCGACTTGGAACAATGACTAAACACTTCGGAGTCCCGTTGAGCAACTGGCACGACGCATCAGCTGATGCTGAAGCATCTTGGGCTGTAATCGAAGCGGCCGTACGTCGAGCCGCAGAACGTGAAGAACGCGGGGAGCCGCTACAACAAGGGCTGCGTGACATCGCGGCGACTCGAGCAGCGCACTCTGATTTGATGAAAAAGTACGATAATCAACTTAGTGAGTTCCATCAATCTGTCGAACAGATAAAGAAAGAAACAGAGCAAGCATCAAAGGCTCTTGGTTCTCGCTCATCTGATGAAAAGATAACAACCGGAACACCAAAACTCAAGTACGTTGGCAAGAACACCGGCTCAAATGACTTCGTCAATGAGAACAGCCGCATCGTACAGTTCGGGACTGGCAAGAACACACGCAACTACTTGCTCTATAACGACCGGGACTCGATATATGTTATTGATTATGATAAATCTGGGCCGCTTGATGGGTTTGAGCCCAGAAAGATGCCAAAAGCTTGGATTGTTGGAGTTATGACTACCTGGGACAATCCGAGCGATGAAAAGAAACACGAAATATCCAACATTGAGGTAAAGAAATCCCATCAACGCCGCGGATTAGCTACAGCAATGATGACTTTCTATCAAGAAGCATTCCCGGAGCGTAACTTGCAGCACTCAGACGTCCTTTCAGAGGACGGTAAGGCATTTAGGGCTGCAACAGAGGCCGCTGATATTGAAGATGCAGCCATATCCGGTAGAAAATCTGTAGCAAAAGCCGGCAAGGAAGCAGCCCAATCCCTAGCGTCTGCGGGTGCTAGATAATGCCTTCCTACCAGCGTGATGATGATGATATATCATTATGGGGAGAGTATCAAGCGTATTGTCGTTCCCATCTGGGCGTACCAGACGAGTATGATGACTGGGTGGCCGATAACCACCTCGAAAAACGTAAGAAACGACGCAGAAAGAACGTAACGTACGATGAGACCAGCGAGTTTTGATGACCCAGAAGCTGTCATAAGGATGGCCAATGCATACGCAAAACGTTTCACACAATCAGTAACAGGCAAAACCCCAGTAGTCCCGAATAGTAAGCCAAACGAGCAAGAACAACCAAAGGAATCTGACAATGAGAACCAATAGCAACGACCCACAGGACCAAGACGCAACTGCAGCGTGGTATCAGTCAGAGAGTGAAAAGCAACTTGACGAACTTCTTGCCCTACAAGGAAAGATGGCGCGCGCCTTGCGCAAAGAAGGTGTTCCAGCCGGCGATGATGAGGAAGAAGAAGACGCGGCCATTCAGGGTTCTGGAGCAAAGAAACGAAAGCCAGCAATTGAGGGCGATGAGGAAGAAGGCGAACAATCATCAGATGACTACAACGAAGCTGATGAAGAGGAAAAAGGAATGATGGGTATTATTACCAAACCAATCAAAAAGATGATGGGCAAGGCTGCAATGAATCCAGCAGATGAAGAGATGGATGGCGAAATGTCGTCAGATGACTACAACGAAGACGAAGAAGCAATCGAGCCGACAGATGAAGAACTTGCCGCATCAGCACGCAATCGTGCTCGCAAGGGTGGTTCACAACAAGGTATGGGACGTCCGGGCGAAAAAGGTATGCCAATGGCACGCAACAAGCGCAACATCATTGAAGGCGGCCGGAGTGGCGATATGGGTGGCGACAATGGGAAACACCCAGATGAGCCAATGTCCCGTGATGAGTTGATGAAGCGAATGTTTGGCGGTCGTACAAAGCCTATGAAGGGTCAAGTATCACGAGGCAACAACGGCAACAACGGTCGTGGCGGTATGAAGCCGGATGTAAAGCGTCCAAAACCAATGGGTTACTAAACCCTGTCTCATTAGCGTCCCACCCCACTAAGATTGCGTTGCCGCAAGGCACACGACATCTACGAAGGGGGTGAACAAAATGGAAACTTGGGAAAAGGAAGGTTTTGCTTCAGAAGAGGCGTACTTGGAAGAGGCATATGCGAGTATAGAAGCCGAGCAAGAAGCGGAGTTCTGCATGAGCTTCGTCAACGGTGGGGGTCATTCCTCGGATTGGCGAGAGGCTTATCGCCAGTCGCAGATGACCGAGGAGGAGTTCTTCTTGTACCTCCACGCTCAATTCGGCGAAGTGTGACATAACGGGATGCTGGCAGATGGTTGCTAGTATCTCGTTATGAACATATCCACCGAAGAACCAACCGTCGCCGACCTTCTTGTCGAGCATTATTACACCCTTTCGACTACCGGGGCCAATGCAATCGCTGCAATCTGGGGTGATTTAGCTGATGGCAACTTCAGTGACAACCTTGTCGAGTGGGGTATGACTGAGTATCAGTTCATTGCCGCTGTAAATGATTTAGCACTCAACATTGCACATTCTGGGATGCTGTTCCGGGAACGAGCGGACAAACGTATCTAGCCGCGTATTCGGCTGTTACATTCGAGACAAAACTCGGCCCACGGGTAAAATCTACGCATATTCGCTGGATGCTGACAATACAGAAGCTCACGCGCGCGAGCGTTCAGGATGTCCCGTATAAACGAAGACACGGTGATATTGAGCTTCTCTGCGGCCTTGCGCCACTCCTCTTTTTCTTCTGACGTTACGCGTATCATCACCTGGTTGTCAGCCGGGACATTCCCGGTGTTTGTTTCAGCTACGGGCTTTACGGCCATATCTGCTGTTTTCATACTTTTTGCCACGTCACTCATTGCTTGCTTTAGTGATTTGTCCATCTTCGACCATTTCTGCGTCAATTATTTCCTTATCCGATGAACCAGATAGTAGTTCCTTGAACATACCGTGAGGTAGAACTCCAGATGATGTCATCAACTCAATAAGTTTGCGGGCATCTTCTTCGGGACTAAAGCTGTTTACCGGGGCCGACATACCATCCTGGCCAGCCAATGTAGCTTTGATTACGTTCCCCGCGCCGCTTGATACATCCATCGAAACATTTACGTTCACATTATCCATACCCAGGAGCTTCGTACGTCTGTCCATTATCGAAAGAACTGCGGTAACCGCCTTTAGGTCTGGCTCTAATTGAAGTTCAGTCCCGTCAGCATCGGTCTGCTTTCGATTTTGCGTCATAGCCCAGATAGCGGACTGCAGCGCATCAAGCCGCTCAAGCTCAAGCCGCAGCACGTTTGAGTAATCGAGTTGCATTTCCTGGTTCATTTTCGTAAGTTGCCGCTGCACGGCCTTGTTGACCGCAATGGTTGTCATATCAAAACGTTTGGCTATTTCTCGAACGCCAAGTCCGGCCTTCTTCATAGCGAATATGCGATAATCACGTTCGGCAAGGAACTCTCGATTAGTGGCCGGCTTGTTGCTCATTTTCTGTCAGACCTAATCATCAACACGGCCCAAATCAGCGTGAGAAATAATACGAAATAGAACATCTTGCTCACGCTCTCGCCTCCGAGTGGTTATGAATCAATACATAAATCATAACACCATTGAGATAGCGAGATAACTAGACGATTTCTTCCCAATCGTCAATGACCCAATCAAGATAGGTCTGGCCTTGGGCAATCTGCTCTTGTAAAGCGTTCATTACATCTAAGTCAGAGACCTGGTCCGCCATATCAACCTCGTCTTTGGCCTGAACACGAACGGTCACGGACGTAGTCATTGTGAGAAATACCTCGTAAGTTTTCATACTAGATTTCCTCTGCGATTTCGGATACAATTCCCATACGCTTTTTGTAAGCCTCATCGGCCAACTCTTGTGCGTGGTAGTAAGCCTCTGCGGCTTCCCAGCCAATGAGATTGTCGCTAAATACTGGTTCTGTGTGGTTGTTCATACTCAAATCATACTCACTTGGGACGCTAGTGAGACAGTTAGTCGTACTCCAGATACTCCAGCACCGTGAAAGCGAAACGTTCAGACTTATCGGCCCGACGCAGTAAGGTCGGCCACTTGCGCTGGTCTCTAGCTCCCCTGAAATGTCGAACTTCATAGGTAAATGGAGCTCCTGTTGGGACCGGAGACATCGAGATGCCAAACTCCGGCCAACGTGACCACACGCTGCTTCCAAATGGCCGTAAATCGCGTGTTGCCATCGTAGTCCCGAGTGGTGCGTGATGCTCAAACCACATTGCGCACTTATACGTGACACGCAGCGAGTCTAAATATCGAGCTATCTCGACAGCAATGGCATCAGACGTGCGGCCGCCTGGGTCTATGTATGCCTTGTACAGCGGCCCCATACATATAAGTTCAGGCTGCACAATTTCTATCTGTTTTTCGAGCAGCGCGCGGTCAGCGGCTTTGAGTAAATCAAGGCCGCCTGGCTTTGCATACAAACGTGCAAGATTATGCGGCTGCTTTCCGGTCCGCGCCCCATCAGAAATCATCTTTTTTGACATACGTCGAATGATTGTCTCTGGGTTCTCCAAGTCAACCGTAAGCGTTACAACGGGACGAATGGGTTGATACGTGAACGGGTGTATTCCAGCTCCGGCCGTGATGGCTATTTGCCGCATAAGCATAGTTTTACCAACGCCTTCGGCCGCCACAACAATCACACGTTCTCCGCGCTCAAGAAGACCGGGTATAACCCAGTCGTAATCATCATTTTCTGCTTCTTTTACAAAATCTTCCCAAACAACTAAGCGGCCCGCATCGAGCGGCTCTTCAGCTGTAGCTGAGTTCGTAATCATCGACATTTTTGCTATTTTTTGCTGCGACGTCAGGTCCTCTCGACTAAATACTTCTCCAAGTCGAGTGAGTGCGCGGGTGAACGCATCTTCTGTTTCCACAACCACTTGTTCCATCGGGACTTCATCAGTATCTACGTGCAGCGTAAAATCGAGCGCAAGCGGCACAAGCTCTTCCATCTTCCCGCCCGCCGCTAAGTGGTCAGAAATATCCTTATTTTTGGGACAAATCCAAACAGCTACGTCGCAGCCCGCTTCTGTTAGCTGCGTGAATACGTTAAGTGCGTGTTGCTTTCCAGCATCATCATTATCAGCAATGATGTCAATCGTTCCACCACCAGTAAGCGTCTCTGTATGAATATCAAGCCATTTTCCGGGACCAGCGCCGCCCGGCATCGTCGTAGCCACAATCCCCATAGATATTAATGTTTCTGCGTCTTTTTCTCCTTCGACAACAAAGATGCTTGACCCGGCGGCAACAGCGGCCGCGACTGCGGGTAAGTTATACAACACTTTTGGCGTATCTCCGAGTGAATACTCCCAACCGCCACTTCCATCGGGACGGCGTTGACGAAACGTCTTGCGGCCATCCTGGTCAACGTATCGAATCTTCTCAAACAGCAACTCTCCGAGCGCATCCTGGTACTCGTACGTAGCAACTTTTGTCAGTTTCTGTTCTTTTTTCACCGGCACCGCGGGCGTGTTTACGGGCTGCATACTCACCTGACGTGATAAATCATCCGGGAACAAATCATTCATCTTTATTCCTAATGTTTCACATATTTTGTCCGCACTGCAGCCGCCTGTGCCGCGAAAACAATGGAAAACGATGTGTTCGTCCCGTATCCCAACAGCCAATGATGGACTGTTGTCATCAAGGCGGCACGGGCAACGCGCTTGCCATTGGCCGTTACTTCCAGTTACGCCGTCAAGCCGCGCAAGTACGTCGTCAATGTGAATCAACGGGACTCTGGCTTTCCACTCATATCACGACGATAACTCGTACGCACACCAGGAAGCAAATCACGCTCAAATGTTTGTATTTTGATGCCGCGTTCTCTCCGGGTATAAAAACGCTCACGTTCATCTTGCCCGCCCCAAACTCCAAGCGGCTCGTGTACGAGTGAATATTCTAAACAATTACTTACAACAGAACATCCAGAACAAATCAATTTAGCGGCAGTAACTTTTTGTCGGTCTTCTCGTATTTTCACATTTTGTGGAAAGAACAACGTTGTGTCTTGTCCTTTACAGGCCGCCTGGTTCATAAACGAAACATTAACTTCAGTAATAATCATTTCCCCCTCTTTCGTTACTGTCCCGTCATTTTACTCACATCCCCACGAGAAAGAAAAATCGTTACTACTCTCTGCCCAGTTGGTTCATTGATTGTTACATCAATTGCATCCAAAGGCAACCCCAATCGTTTAGATATTTCAGCTTTTACTTTTGCTTGAGCTTCCAGCGACGCAATGATGTCTTCGTCAATATTTTCTAAATCATTTGCGGGTGCCGGGTTGAGGGCTAACAAATCTCGACGTTTATCGACAACTCGCAAACACCACGCGCACGCAAGCTTGGGCGCTGTGGACTTTCTCTCTCGAATCTCAACGTGCCCGCACTCGAGCGTGTGTTGATACTTTACTGCCCCCCACGTACCAACGCGGCTAATCATCGTGATTTTGCGGCGCGGGGCTTTCCTGTGTTCTGTGGTCATACTTAGACATTAGTCCCGTTGGTGGAGGTGAAAATCCACACCAACGGGACCTTTGTCTTCTAGTTCTTACGCTAGATGGTTAGAAAGGTTCTGATTCAGTCTCAACTCCGACGCCAGCCATTGCTCGTTGACGTTGTGGTTGTGCTGCTTGTTTTGGTGCCGCTGCACCATCGGTATTTGATGCTTTACGTCGCTCGATGGACTCGATGCTACGGGTCAAGATGGCAATATCTTCGGCTACAAGCTCAGTCACGCTGCGCTTGTTTCCTTCTTTGTCATCGTATGAACGTTGTTCCAAACGTCCGTAAACCATTACGCCAATGCCCTTTTCGGCAACGCGCGCAAAGTTTTCTGCTACCCAACGCCAGGCTACAACGTTAATGAACGAAACTTTTTCTTGTTTCGCATTTTTGTCGTCGTACCAGACGTAGTTGACCGCAACCGAAAAGGTTGCTTTTGGTGTCCCGCTTGGTAAGAATACCAATTCCGGGTCGGCTGTAATATTGCCGATGATTACTGTCGGTGACAGATTCATTTATTTCTCCTTGTCTCGTGTGTTTCTTGCTAGGCTATTACCATACCACCACCTAGTGACAAAGGACAACACGTGACACCAATCGAACAAGCAGAAGCAAAATTGGTTATTCTGGAACATCTTGAGGAACTCCTGGCTGACCTCACAATGGGTGACGATGAGGAAGATATGTCTGACAAGGAGATGGGTGAATATCTTGACGCAATGATGAAACTCGGTGCGGCCATACTTGAATCTCTTTCATTTGAGATTATTTCAGTAAATGACGGGACTTACACAGTAAGCATCAAACCCCTTGATATCCCTACGTTTGTTGATGAATACACATCTCGGCCTATCGTTAAATAATCGCACAGTTAATTAAAAGTGTGGTTCGGGTGAACATCTGCTAACATTGTTGTAGCGATTACTGAACTTACATAGGCAGGAATTATTAGAACCTGTTGCCCTATTCACCTACTTCAGGAGTATCACATTGAAAACAATCACAGGCTGGGTTATATCTATTCTTATATTGAGCATCGGGTTGGCAATTCCGGTCCAAGCTCAGAAGGTTGATGCGCCCTCTGTGTCAGTCGTTCCACTAGTTGTTCCGGAACGGGTTGTTGAGACCGTTCCTAAAGCCATTGTGTTCAGTCACGGCGATATCTCTTGGTTGCCTGAATTAGCAATACAAGCGGGTTGGAAGCCAAAACAGATTGCTCGGCTTGGTCAAATCATCTTACGTGAGTCGGGCGGTTGCCCTAATCGTAAGGGCGGCGACATTGTGGACAAGAACTGTAATGTCACGGGTATATCTGACCTTTCCCATCGCTCTGACTCAGGTCTACTCCAAATCAACGGGGTAAATTACGATGTTTCTCGCAATAAGTGGGCAACAGTTTGTAGAGCAGGCATCGCCTGTTCACAAGAACCACTTCTTGATGCCCTCACAAACCTTCGTGCCGGATACGAGATGTTCAAAGTGTCCGGTTGGGGGCCTTGGGACCCGTGCCAATGGGGTCCAGAGTATGCCGCTCGTTGTAAGGCTGGCAACTAACTCTTGTCTAGTGACCTGTCTGAGGCAGGGTCACGTACTTCCCACAAACCCTTCTTGACCTTCCTGAAGTAAGGACTGTCCTGAACGAACTTCAGGGTTGTTTGGTAAGAGAACCCACCAATCTCCACTAGTTCTTCCGTTGTCTTTTGGACAAAGATATTCTGTTTTGCCCAAGACACAAGTTTGTCGTACTTGTCTACTCGTTTCTCTTTGGGGGCGATAACTACTTCGTCAATGTCCTCGCCGCAATACTCCTGGACGAGTGAAATGATTGTCCTCTCGCTAACTGAATAACTCCCAAGAAGTCGGGCCGCAGAACCCTTGCCGTCCCAACCTTTGAGGATATAAAGTCCACGTGTACGGTCACTAATTGACTGAGCGACATCACCTGGAACGGCAAACTTGTCTCCGTATTCTTGTGCAGCGTCGCGCCAAAGTGCCTGGTGTTCTGCCTCTATTTCATTGTCTGTGATTGTTCTGGTAAGTGCCATAACTACATCATATCCAGATGGGACGCTAGTGAGACGCCTCTTGTTTCAGCGAGAAGTATCAGGTCTTTTGCGTTCTCAATGGCCGCATCAAGGTCATCACAAATATAGTCAATGTGTTCACCGTCATTGGACAAGTCATACAAATCAAACCAAGAGTTATTGACCCACTCTGTTCGAGGGCCGGCATCAAAGACTTGTTTATCTGTAATGAAGTGTTCTTCTAAATCATCGCAGTACCGGACAACACTAAAGTTGCTATCTTTGTGTTTTGCTGCCGCATCTTCCCAGATATGGACGCGCATTTCACCATCGGCATAAATACCAATGAGATATTCACCCTTTCCTACAGAGCCAACGAGCTGATGACATTGATTATCCCAAGTCCACCACATCGAATCTAATCGGTCCGGATTGCGAGGTTCCTCTAAATCAATAGTAAAACCATCGGCGTCAATGTACGGGTTCATTACTTCTCGTCGCCAAATCTGCTCATAAAATCGTAATTGACAGATAGCCGTTCGTGAATAGAACAGACATCTCTCGTATTGAATCGACTAAGAACAGTCGTGCAGGCTTCGTGCGAACAACGTCTCTCGCCCTCTACTGGCCGAGTATGAATACGCTGCCGCCTCTCCCTTATTTTCTGATTACGACTGTCTCGTTGCTGTCTTGTCATTTCTCTGTATGGCACTAAAGTTCCTCTCCGTCCTCGTCTGTGTAGATAAGACGGTGAAGACTACCAAAAATCTCTTGTGCTTCGGCATCAACCACTTCCATAATGTCATCAAGTGACGGGTCATTGTTCCCACCCTTGACTGCAAGTGTCTCGCAGATATCGGCCACATCAAACATAAAGAGTTTGCTGACATTTATGTATTTAGGAAGTGTTCCGTCCGATAGGTGTTCCGTTGTCGTCATTAGCCAACCAACTCATCGGAATAGAACTCTGACAATGGGTTCTCGGCAACATGCTTGCTTGCCGAGAGTGGCGAATTGTTTGCAAAATAATTGGCAGCAAATCCGTCATTGTAGTAAACGTGTTGAACTGGCTTCATTGACATATCAACGATTAGTAGTTGCCCACCAACCTGTATGTATGCCTGTCCACCGTTGAAGTGGTACAGCCTGTTCTCACGGGCTGCTTGGTCTATTTCTTTTGCCCACTCGCTGTGGGTTACTGGTGCTGTTTTCATAACTTCTCCTTGTGTAGTAGGTGTATTCATCTTACTTACTTGGGACGCTGATGAGACAGTCATAATGCGAAGGTCACCCCATCTGTGTCAATTCCGAATAGAACACCACCACCGTTGCCCTCGTAATCCTGTGAAGGATAAAGTCGGACACCGTTACTCAACACCATTACAAGTGGTGTTCCGTTTCCGTATCTGACTTCCCAACCCTCTGCCTCAATTTCGGCAGGTGTCATTGGGCGAAGCTCGGTAATGGTCATACCCTCAATCGCTACTAAGTTTTCTGTTGTGTTTGTCATAAATACATAGTACCTAGTTGGGACGCTTGTGAGACAATTCGACCTCGCAAGCTCTCCGGCCCAGTTGTCTCATCTGCGTCCCAAGTTGTTATAGTTGTATCACCTACTAGACAAAGGAGCCCACTATGGGTTTAGACCAATACCTTTACGCAAAGCAATACACATCTGAAAGCGATTACGCACGACCTGACAAGTTTGCTGTTCTCAAAGATGTAGTTGGCAGCGACATCAAGTTTCTTGTCAAAGAAAGTCCAAGCATCTCTGTTGAGATGAAAGTCGGTCAATGGCGCAAAGCCAACGCAATTCACGCATACTTCGTGGACAACTGCCAAAACGGCGAGGACGATTGCCGTGAGAGTTATGTGGACAGAGAGAAACTTGTAGAACTGCTTGACTTGTGTAAGCAAGTTATTGCTGACCACTCAAAGGCAGATGAATTGTTGTCCACTCAATCAGGTTTCTTTTTTGGCTCAACGGAATACGGCGAGTGGTACTTCCAAGACTTAGAGGACACCGTGAGTATCTTGGAGAATTGCCTCACAATGGAAGACACTTGGGAGTTCTACTACCAATCATCTTGGTAGAGAGCCAACCAATGACCAAACCAATGACCAAACAGGAACGTGTTCTCCACGATATTCTCCACGACATTCGACTATGGGCATATTATGGAAAACAAGCTGATGCTGGTGCTGTTGAGCGTAGAAAAATCCTGCGGCATATAGAGAAGTTAGCCAAGTCTGCCCTAGATGTCTCACCTGCGTCCCAGCGAGGTAAAGTGAAAGTATGAACCCGACAGAATTACACCCCGACTTACAGGCGCACTCATACGAACACCCGGAATTGGGTTTCGCTATCGCGCACCCACTCTTACACACGATTGCTTGGGCCGATGCCGCGACTATCAACAAGAATTATCTACAAAAAGTTGATGCTGTTGCGAGTGCGCTAGAGGAACAACGTTGGAGTTCGTACATCTATCTCCACGAAAAGCCATATCGGGTTGACGCCTTCATTGAGGTCGCTGATGAGTTGGGCAACAAGGATTATTGGGAACTACTCGCAAGTGTTTGGACTGGCTCTGAAAACATTTGGCAAAACATTGACAGTTGGGTATCTCTTTGGAACTCGACCCGGCCTAACCGTGAACTGGCGATGACAGAGAACGACAGAGATGAACTGGCCGCATACCCGGACACGTTCACCGTTTATCGTGGCGCACTATTTGACGAGAACGAGCAAGGTATGTCTTGGACTAGCGACTACGACAAGGCTAAATGGTTCTCCACACGCTTCGCAGGAGAGGGGGATGTACCTGTAGTCGTGGAACGTGTCATCAACAAGAGCGAAGTCCTTGCCTACCTAAGTGGGAGAGGCGAGAGCGAAGTCGTATTGGACTTGTCTCTCTAGCGTCCCACTCGGATACGATGTAATCACTCAACAAGGGAGAAAACCGATGCCAATTTACAATGTCACCAATGTAGAAACCAGAGAAACCAAATCAAATCGCTACATCACCTACAACCTGACGAAAGAACTGCCGCTGGAGTGGGACAAGTGGAGTTTTGATGACCAGAGTGCTTGGCTAAACAATAATGCCGAGTTCATACGCGATGAGTTTGAGGAAACCGATGAAGAAGTGACCGATGAGGTCGGTGTTGCTGTTGAATTAGACGAACTGAACAAGGACATCTAATATGGAATACGTCAAGGACGAATTAGAACTCTGGGAAGATAAATACAAGCCCGTACAAAACCACATCAACGGAGATGCGTCGTGGGACGGAGTAATGTATGAAACATACGGCGCAGAATACGATTATGTGACGAAAGTAGCGAGTTTGCAGCCACATAAAGTATGGACTTGGGTCGATGGTGACAATGGAACGTACATCATCAACGGTTGGCATATGGTCAATCGCATTGGATACTTTATTACGCAAGTTCCGTGTGAGTTTGATGACCAAATTGAGGTTCGCGTGGACACCTATGATGATTCGGGTATCTATTTAGTCTGATTCCTACGTCTCTGACGTTGTCTGAGAGTAGTCGCGCCCCATATGCCGTGAAGCTTCGGGTATGAATTAGCGAACTCGCCGCACTCAATGAGAACCGGACAAGTTTTGCATATTTCGACGGCCTTGCGGGTGCCGGTATTAGCTTCGCCACGTTCCGGGAACCACCAGCTCGTTGGGAGCCCTCTACAATCGCCATCAAATCGAGGAACCGGTATTTCATCTTCGAGTATCTCGATATCGTGAAACATCTGGTCACCATATCGGGACTTGGGCGGTTTACAACCCTATTCTTTTCATAAACGCAGCCGCTACATCTTGCCCGGAAGCTCCTTCGATAGCTTCTGTTACAATCGAGAGCTTACGCTGCAGTAAATTGTAAATATCTTCATCAATCGAGTTCTCCATCAGCGCGTACGTGGCCGTAACTGACCCGGTTTGCCCAATTCGATGCAATCGACTAAATGTTTGCTGCACGTCGGCGGGCGTCCAGGGCAGTTCGACAAACAAAATGTCTTGCGCCGCTGTCAATGTGTGCCCGGTCTTCGCCGCTTGTATTGAAAGAACGATTACCGGAGCTTCTTCGACGCTTGATTCCTGGAATATCTTCTTATTTTCTTCGATTTGCTCGACAGTCATACCGCCTTGTATCTTCAGGCCGCCGAACCGCTGCGCTAAAGCATCAACAATGTCCCGATGGTGAGCCGCAACCACAACTTTCTTCCCGGCGTCTACACGTTCCTCAATCCACTCGATTACAGCCGGCATTTTGGCATATGCGGCCAGTCGACGCAGCACGCTTATCTTCGCAAGCTGAGTTGGCACGTCTAGGCCGCTGTTATCCCGCAAAAACGTAGAAACATCGTCTTCTGCGGCTTGATATTCCTTCTTTCCGGCTGTCGAGCCCTCAAATGTAACAATCGAGTGCATCACCGGGGGCAATTCTGTTAAAACTTGCGCCTTTGTACGCCGGATATAACACGTCGAGCGCAATAAATCGTTCAATTCATCAAGATTTGAGTTACCTTCGAGGTGCCATTGGCCCCATTTGTCCTGGAACGCAGCGCAATAGCGGCGATAAAAGCCCCAGCGGCCGCCAAACTTGTTTAATTGGCCAAGAAGTTCAAGCTGCGGCGCATATTCTGCGGGTTTTGACGTTACCGGAGTGCCAGTTAGGCACAATATCGGGACTTCCGCACCAGAAGCGCGGGTCATTTTGAGTGCACTCTTTGTACGTTGAGCCGGAAAGCTCTTCAGATAGTGAGATTCATCAAAAATGTATGCATTTAGCCCGGTCAGCTGCCGCTCCCAGGCCGTAATGTTGGAATAACCGACAATAACTACGTCAAAGCTGCCGCGTTCCGGGAAGTTTTTTCGATTTTTTACAACTTTTACGCGTCTACTGGGAGCCCACTTTGCATATTCAGCGGCCCAGTTGATGGTTAAGTTGGCGGGGCACGTCACAACCGCTGGAAAACATTCGATTTTTTGAGAAATTACCTCGAGCGCAACGATGGCCTGGATGGTTTTACCCAATCCCATCTCATCAGCTATGAATGTTCTTCGCGCGCGAGCCGCATAATTGACTCCGGCCCGCTGATATGGCATCAGTCCCGTGAATCCTTCGATTATTTGCTCTGTTCCGGTAGCTCGACTTGCGTCTCGAAGCTCATTTAGTCGATTATCGACGTTTTTTGCAAGCTCCCGGAGCTCAACTGGGACGTGAATTTGGAATGTTTCGGCCCATTTTATGCACTGCTGCAGCGAAGTTACTGGGCTGCGCCAAGCTTTTGACTTGGAATGCCACGTTATTCCCGGTATTTGTTTAACGCTGCGCACTTTCACCGGGTCATACCCGAAAGAAAGGTAAATAAACTCGCCAGACTGCGTCAGTCCCGACATATTGGACATCGGCCGCTCGGGTAACGTCAGAATTAGGACATCCGACTCGATTACGAAGCTATTTTTTTGGGCGAATACTCGAGCTTGTTCAAGACTTGATACTGGAACACTCCATAAATGGGCTACTTTATCCCACTTGCTACCCGGTATCGCTTTTATCTCGGCTACTTGCTTGACATCATACGGGAAGTCAAACACCAATACATTGTTCATCAGTATTAGGCGAGAAGTCACCTACATAATGTAGCATTGTCCAATGGAACAAGAAGACTTTGATGAACTATCCGCGCCGATTATCCAGGATGCGAACGTACTCAAGACCAAAATATCCCAACTTGAGACGAAGGTAAGCGAATTACAGAAACAACTTTCAGAAGTGCTGCGCTCTGCATCAGACGTTGGCCGACTTGACAAGAGTTGGATGTCCGACAATAGTTCTCTCGGAGCTAAGGCCGGCACTATCGCTGACAGGATGAACAAGAAGAAGTAATAAAGTGCTAGTATTGTTCTCGCACTCGTCTACCTGCTCCTTATCGTCGGGATTTGTGGTTAGCGCTAGGCGAGTGCACTATTCGTAATAACCGTCATTGTATCTATCATCGTTGATTGCATCAAGAAAGTCATTCTGCTTTGGTGGAAGTGGAACAACCTCTTGTAAATAGAGAAATGCAAAATACAACAATGCGGCAAGAAACAATAGGAACATTCGAGTTAGTCCGATGTATCCAAGCAACATAAATATCGGCCTGAACATAAATCGTGGAACGATTGCAAATATCACAACCGACGAGATGACCGGGTGCTCTTTCATTCGCACAAGTGTGTTGGCCGCATAATCCCAACTCTTATTTTTGATGATATTCAGTTTGCTCACACCTTTACTCTACAGACTCTAGGAAGTCATAGAGGTGAAGTGTGTCCAATACTTGCTCAATGAGTGCATAGTTCACACCGTGAAATGTAATTCCCTCTGGGAGTTGCATCTCATAACCCTCATCACCAAACTCGGCGTAGTGGTCAAGTGCCATCTCGGCAACTTTAACAAGTGAGATTGGCAGCGATGGATAATGATTGTAAATGAGATGGTCTACGAGGAGTTGGTGGCGATATTCCACCAACCCCTCGCTTGACAAGATTGAGTCAGTCATTACTTGGACAACCTTGTGTATTCGTACGACTGGCTGATGACATTCGAGTGAAGTGCTGAACCGATTGACTCGGCTCCGATGACTGCCTTGACCGTTGCGAGCGAGACACCTGAATAGCAATAGGTGACACCACTTGTGAACGTTACGAACAACAATTCGTTCGCATACTGAAGGTCACGAACAGACGATGACTCGCCTGCGAGTGAGAAGGTGATTACTGGAGTTGCCACAATGTCCTCTTTCCGTAGTTGGTTATTTGCCACAAAGACATCATAGCCAAGTGGGACGCTTATGAGACAATTCGACCCTATGGCCACTTGTCTCACGAGCGTCCCAAGTGGGTATTATGTACCTATGACAACACAAATAAACGACAACGAGGTAATCATCAACACTCGCTCCTGTATGCATTGTGGGCAGACTGGCGAACTTGTTGTTCGCTACGAGTCCGTAGAGATGCGACAGAGTGGTATGTCTGTCCAAGAAGCTTTTTGGTATTTGGCAGCACCACAACGAGAGCAAATTATCTCGGGAACTCATCCTCATTGTTGGGAGCAGATGTTTGGGCAGGACTGCGATGACGATGACGATGACGATGAATAATTGTCTCACGAGCGTCCCAACTGGGTACACTTACTTCACCTACTACGAAACGAGGAACTGATGGCTACAACGACAATGCAAGATTGCTGGAGTGATGTAGAATATGCACTCAATGATGCGAAACTCATCGCATTCGATGGCTGCCACAAGATTTATCTTGCGATGGATGACATTGAGGCGAAGTGGTTTGTGGATAATTACAACGGTAAAGGTTGTGATGACCGAACCTTTCTCGGCTCGCCCGATGAGATGCTCGCAACTATTCGCACTTGGTGGGATGAGTCTTGTGGACTTCGCTTCATCAATGCCGTATCGCACAACGAGCAAGACCCCAATGCTGGCTTCGTCACTCTCATCCCACAAGGTGCAGAGGATGAAGTAGAGGTCGATGAGGATGAGGATGACGATGAGTAATCCAATAGAAGTGGACCTAGATACAGGACTAACAACGTGTTGCCTCGCCTACACAACTTATATGGATGATGGCAACGATGGTTGGATTGAGTGTTGCAAGGCTTGCTATGCAGAGATATCTGGCTGGGCCGGAGTTGCCCACTAGTCTCACAAGCGTCCCATTGGGATACGATTACTTCACCTACTAAACAGAAACGAGCAATTATGAAACTTACTGGAACTATCTCAACGAACTGCCAATGCGGCCACCTTGATGGCGATTGTGACGGGTATTGCTACGAGTGGAGTCTCGAAGACTTCGCCAATGTCACGGAGTCATTGTTTGACGGGGAGACATACAATAATTCCTACCCGTTCAAGGTTGAGGGAATCGGATTGTGGAATCGTACCGTTGGTGGAGTCGTGTTGGTCGATGACTCCAATGGATTGGTAAGAGCGATGTCCGTAAACGGAGACTTCACACTTCGTTGGGAGTTTGACGAGGACACAAAAACTCTTGGTGCTCTATTGAGTCACCACGATTGCCCGACAGGTAGTTGGGTAACAGTCACCACAATGAGCCGTGACGAGTATATGATTGAGACTGGAGATTACACCTATGCCTAATGAATCACTCACTCGCCTACAAGAGAGTCTTATGCGCACCATAAATACTCTCTCGGCACTTGTATCAGACATTGAGCAAGGTCAATACACTCAAGACAAGGCGGCCTTTGATTACGACTGTATGATGAACAACGATGGCTTAGACTTTATGTCATCGTTAGAGTCGTATGCGTTTGATGCGACCGTACCCGACAAACCGGCTGGAGAGCAATAATGCGCGAAACTGATAGAAAATTACTACCGGTCCAACTCACGTACGATGAGATTGAGACTACACTCATCGCTCTTATCCTTCGACAAGAGGAGATTATGAGTATTCCGTTTGATGAGCGAACAGATACGACGCTCTACGAGCTTGACCATATCTTTGAGGTGAGCGAACACCTAAATGACGTGCAGCACCGATACGAGGAACTTGGAATAAGCGAGATTGAGCAAGTGGTGTCGCAAATTGACAGAGCGCAGCGACCTAAGAAAAATTGGTTGTCTCGGCTACTCAAACAATGACATCGGCTTACACCTGCCGGGTATGTAATCATCAGCTTGACCCAGCATCATCCAATACAGTTCGCAAGGTAACAGCCTGGTTGCGAGGCTCGAGCAAGACGATATATCGCATTACCGATGAACACTACGAGTATGTCCACGACTTCTGCACAGACCATAACAAGGTGGCCCAAAACTCGCTATTTGATGACTAGTAAAGTGTTTTTGGCAACACTTTTACTAGATGCTTGAGTTCGCTCTCAAGACCTGCTCCCTCTACATTATTCAGTAGGTCAATGAGTTGGTCAAGGAATGATGCCGCGTAACTAGGTACGGGTGTTTTTGCGACATTGGCAAAAAAACCTGTAAGGACTTCGTCAATGTCTGAAACAAGGCCGGCACCTTCACAATTCGTGATGATGTCTCGTATGTCCTCAAGGTATTTCTTGTAGTCAATTTTGGTTGTTGTCATAACTACATCTTACCTATTTGGGACGCTTGTGAGACAGGTCGCTTATGCTGCTGTCTCTTGGACAGGGCAACCTCTAAGTTGGCTCGTGTATGTGCCGTGTCGCACCTGTAGCACCTAATATCGGCATTGTAGGCATTGAGTCGTGTATCGCAATCGTGGCAGACTCGAACTATCTTTGCTCGCTCAATCACAATTTTGTTCTTTTTTATCTGAACGTACTCAGCTGATGTTCGCTGTGGAATACTCATTGGCTACCTAACAATTTGTCCAACGCTCGCCGGGGACGGTCAATGTGAGTTGGCAATTTTGATTTGGGGCCAGGAATATGTGTTGTCCTATTTGTAGATTTGTTCCGTACACCTGAACGTGATAATCAAGTGCTTCTTGTTTGTTGCCGTGACAATTTGAGCGAACAATATCCCACAATGTATCTCCCGATACAACAATGACTTCCACATTGTCACAAGTGAACTCAAGACGATGTTTGTAATCACGAACAAGAAACGCACCGAACAATAGTCCAGCCGTGACACAACTCAATGCGAATAATCTCCGTAGCATTATTTACCTACCTTTATGAGTGGGCGAGTAAGTTGATTTCGTACATTGAGTGTATCTCCGATAAACCACATACGGTCAGTACCAACTTGTAGTGCTGCGAATGGGTACTTGCTTCGCTTTGATGCGATACCAGCAAACAAGAACTTCTTGCCGTTGCTCGTGAACTCTTTGCCGAGAATGTCACTAGGCAAGTCGTATGACCTAAACAATTGTTTGTAGGCATCGGCATACTCGCCACTAAGCGAAACACCATTGGCATCTTTGTTGTCAATACAGAATGTCAAACCAAACTTGACGAATGTATCCGAGTAAGTCGCATTGGATTTATCAACAGAGAGTCCGTGTTTTTTTAGAACTGGCTCAAGTGCTGCGAGCATATCGGCACGAACTTGCTGAACGGTTGCTTTGGTGATTGTCATAACGACTCCTTGTTTAGTAGGTGATTACATCGTATCGGGTTGGGACGCTAATGAGACTTGACCAGTTTATGGTCGAATGAAGTTGCCAGCTTCGTGGTCAAACCACTCGTTGGACTGAACTTGGTATCCCTTTTTCCGTTTGGCATCAATGAGTTCTTTAGCAACTCTTACGGCACTCTCCCACGAGTAGTGAGTTGAGTTGTGTTGGCGTTGAAGGTTGTAACCCTCGTTGCGACCCCAGCGAACTGAGACGTCATACTTGACGATGTCTCGGCCGCCAGCACGAACGAAGTCAACTTGTGGACTGATGACTACTTCGTATCGCTTCTTGTATCCAGCATCACCCCTGTCTCCAGTAGATGCCGATGTAAGGACTGCTTTTTGTTGGGTAAGTGTTGTCATACCAATTACCCTACAGAGCTGGGACGCTGGTGAGACAAATGGGATTCCGGGTTTGTCTCATATGCGTCCCAAATGGATATGCTGTATCTATGACAACTTACCCGACAATCTCATCGCTACTTATTCGAGCCAATGGAACTACGGAGATTATCTCCCGTGACCTGAACGACCCTGATGGTTACAAAGTCATCTCAACACTCGTTGCCGATGGCGGCCCGTTTGACATTGTCACCACTCGTGACAACTACACGATGTATGTAGATGACGAGGGATTACTCAAAGGTTCGCCAACAAACAATTTCGCATCGTTCATCACCAATCGGATTATCGTTGGTGATGTTCTCCTATGTGGCGAGGTCGATGACGAGGGCAACGATACGACACTTCCAATTAAGTTGCTTGGACTTGATTTCAGTATTCTTTCCGACATCACCAATTCGGAGATAAACGATGACCTTGAAAAAATTAGGTCTGCGATGGACTTGACTCCACAAATTATCCCAATGACCGACAAAGAGTTTTCGGACTATCTAGGTGTAGAGTAATCTCACCTATGAGTACCTGTACCTGTTCAGCTTGCGGCATTGAGCAACCCGTCAAAGATGGAGAGGTGTATCCGGAGAACGGTTGGGTTCTGCCGTACGAGACTTTTGGATATTACGGCGGCTTTTCCGATGAGGTCGATGTCTTGCTCGGCCAACGTCAATCGCGCCAATGGATATTTTGTCACGACTGCATCATCAAGTTCCTGGAATTGTTCCCAGCACTAGACCAATCCAACATTGAATACGGTTCACACTTATGCGAGTCCGATGTATCGTGCTGCAAGTGGAGTTGGAGAGGTACTGAGCTATTCGGTAAAGCCGTATGGGGCGTACACGTGCAACGAGGTGACGGTTCCGGAGGTTGGATAGACGATGCACCTACCGGAAACTTAGATTGGATTACTGAGGCCGGCATTGACTACGAGATAAAACCATTCTTTTCAAGTAAAGATGGATTCAGAAATTTTTGTTCCTGGAAGTGTGCCGTTGCCATGGTGTCTCAGGATGAACTGAAAATTGTCCACTATCGCAAGGGACAAGAACGAATCTGTCCTAATTGCTTATCGGTGTTCCCAGATTGGCCGCACTAACTATTCGCAATCGTGACCGTAGTTCCACTCGTTCGCATCATCAAAGTCACGAAGGTCAAACACTCTGCTGCACTCTGGGCATTGAGCCTCGTTCCCCGTAACTTTTCCAAGATACAAGTCCGTTACTGTTTTTGTTGTGATTCTCATTACAGTCCTCTCGCTTCCAATAGGGCATCGACTTGCTTCTCTACTCGCGCTATTCCGTACTCGTTGCCCTCTGCCTTGTACATCAAATACAGATTGACCAAATACTCAATCTCGTCTAGTCGTACTTTTTGTTCGGCAAAGAACTGTTTCTCTGTTTGTTTCATACCACCACCTTACCGAATTGGGACGCTGGTGAGACAACTACATTTTTGGCTTTTGCAGCGTCGCTTGGCAAAGCTTCACGAAGTCAATGGACAGTAGGTGCTCTCTGCCCTCGTAATGTTTTGGAGACAAAGCCCACTTGAGCCATCGGTCAAAATCCCGGAGTATGGCATCGTCTGTCTGACTTGGGTCAATGTAGTTCTTTACGAAGTGCGGCAGAGTAGTCAATCCAAGTTGTTCCATCATTCCGACAATGCCAATCATTCTGTAGCCAATCATCGTTGCTAATTCGTCATAGGTCATATCTGACCAGACCGGGTCACCTGCTCTATCGGCGGTCATACGTTCACCTCGTTGAATGGGCACTCGGCAACCTCGCCGAATACATTCGCATACATCCTCTGACCTAGTTCCCAATCGGCCCAGTTCCCGTCTGATGAGACAGTAACAAGAGAGCCGTAGATAACTTTTGCTCGGATGAGTATTGCAGTTACGACAGCATCGTATGGTTTGTATGCAGTCTTGCAAAACATAAAGTAGTTCGGGTCATCCTTGCGATACTCGGGCTGGCTTGGCAAAGCATCCCAAATAAAACTCTCGTGAGAGTAATCGGTATGCCCGTCATCTACACCGTTGAGTGCAAAGCGACCTTCCGTGAAACTTGGTTGAGTACCAAATCGACCATCCCAATCGCCCAATGCAATTCCATTGGACTGAGCGTATTCGCAAATAGCCTTAGCATCTAAAGCTAGTTTGCCGTACATCTCTGCCGAACCAAAATTGTTTGTTGGTCGTGTGACGTAGTGAGTGTAACCCATTTTATTTACCTGCCCTTTTCATTAGTTTGGATATTTCGTCTGCGATATCTCCAGTTGCTGAGGTATCACAATGTTGTTCAGTTGGGTCATCCTCAAATCTCATAACACTTACCTGACCCTCTGAACTTGCGAACTGGAGTATGCGAACTCTCTTTCGCTCAAAACTTTGAGATGGTTTTGTGTCTAGGTTTGGTGCTGCCCAACCTGTCATCACGATTGCGATGTAGTCACTTGCTCGCACGATGTTCACGGTATCGGACTTATTCATCAAAGTCCACATATCGTCATCGGTCGAGGCGAGTACGAGAGTACCAATGAGTTCGCCTTCATCGTTTATTCTGTCTGTCTCACAAATAGAGAACAGACTTATTTTGTCAAGATGGAAATTGTCATTCGTTGAGAATAATATCTCGTCAACGTGTGCTGCCTTTTCGGCGAATGAAATCATTTATGTTCTCCAGTTTCTAGTAGGTAAATAAGTGTATCGGGTTGGGACGCCCGTGAGACAAATCCGGAATTGTTACATCCACTCCAATAAATCACCATCGGCAATTTCGTTGTAGTCCAAGTCGTTGGCATCAGCTATCGCTTGCCATACTGCTTCCTCAGTTAGAGGCACACTCCAGTCAATGATGTCTTGCCAGTACTTGTTCATTTATGCACCTACCAATTCTAGTTCGTAGTTGTTCTTGACTTCACGATTGAACCATTGTCCAATGCTGTCGTTGTTGGAAACGATGAGAGCGAGCGAGGCGAAAACTTCGCTTGCGGCAGAACCAACAATTTCGTAGTTCTTGCCCGATACGAACCTAATCGTAAGTTTTGCATGGTGAGTAACACCAAAGTAATCAACACGACTTCCCAAATAGGTGACTTGGTCAATGACGGACGAATTGACCGAGATGACTGCGATATTCATTTCATTCATGGGTTTTCTCCTTGGTTTAGTAGGTGCTGTAACTATATCCACTTGGGACGCTTATGAGACAAACCGGGTCAAGGGTCAAATTGTCTCACGAGCGTCCCACTCGGGTACTCTGTAACTACCAACTAATCCCGAGGGGGAACAATGCAACAATGGATAGCTTTTTACACCAACGACAATGCCGGAGGTGCAGACGAATCCGATTGGTGTCTATGTGATACCGAGTCCGATGCACAAATTGCCGCCGAGCATTACTACAACACTCTGGCCGACTTCTCGCTCTACTATCGGATTGGCTTCGCTCTTGTTGAGTGTCCTGAATCTTGGGTCAAGTCACAACTAGAGAACGTCTATGACCTCTCCGATGATGAATACTTTTGGCCAATCCCGGAAATTACCTACTTTGCACCCGAACAAGAAGAGATGCTGGAAGTCTAATTGTCTCACCTGCGTCCCACTCGGGTACGATTACTTCACCTACCAAACAAGGAGAAAGATATGACAGACATAATTGCAGACTTGCGCGACTTCCACCTACGGGTTGGCAGCACGTTGCTCAACGGCGCGACTGTTGTTGCGTGTACGAAAACTGGCGAGCGAGTAGAGAACGACACTCTTGCGAATTGGATTGCGATTTGCGTCAGAGGTGGAAAAAACTTTGATGACTATGTCGTATGGCGAATTAGCGCAACCGAAAAGGGTTTCTCTGCCGAGAGTGGAGACTACTCAAAGACACTCAACGAAGCCATTGAGGACTACGAACGTCGTGGAGGGAAAATATAATGCGTTACATCATTGATACTCAATCGGGCACAATACTCAATTACGACTTGTGCCGCGTAGTCGATGAGGTGTTCTTGACACCCGAACAAGAAGAGATGTTGGAAGGTTCGGATTCAGACATCATTCAAGTAGCCATAGAGTCTGGGTTGGCACTTCCCTAGGGTTGTGTATACGACGCACCAACAAGTACCATCAGTAACTCACCGATAGAAAAGGGAAAATATGAAACAAGAAAAAAGCAAAAAAGTCCAATCACAGATGAGCAGAATTGCTAAAAATATTTCTGTCATTCGGACGGAGCAAAATATGTCTCAAGGGATGTTGGCCACAAAAGCCGGCATTGACCGTAAGACAGTAAATCGGATTGAGAATAATCATTACTCGCCATCGTTGGAGACGTACTTCTCAATTTGTGCAGCACTTCGCGTCGATGTAGCAGAGCTGATGTCGTGAACATGAAAATCCCCGACTACTTGTCTGCCGATGACCGTGCCAAGCGAAATGCCTGGTTGGTCAAGCGATACGGAGAAGGTGTTCTAAATCATCCGGTATTTGTCAACCCTAACCCTCAAGTAGAGGTTGAGGGTTTGCCAGAAGTAACCGACCAGTCAATTAGCTCCACCGAAAGCTAATCGACCGGGCCAGGCTCACCCCCCAACCCACCACTGTCAATCGGATTATTATTGACGGTGGTGGATAGTGGCGAATTGGTTTGTCTCACCAGCGTCCCAACCGACTAAGATGTCCTTACCTACTAGAAATAAGGAGAAATGAAATGAAAGTTGATGTCACAATCGCAACACAAGTTGAGGAACAGGTTTCAGAAATTCTGAAATTGCGTGGCTCATTTGACACAAAACGGGCAGAACTTTACGCTCTGACCTTTGATACCAACGGTGGTGTTTCCGTAGAACTGATTACCAGCAACGGTGATGTGTACGAACTGATTGACAGCGCCATTGAGAACAAGTCAACCGAAGGTCTTGACGGTGTTGCCGTTCTGACTTGTGGTTGGGCAGCACCACTTCCTAAAGGTGAGACTGCTGATGATGATGATGATGACCGAGTGCCACCGAGCCAGCACCCCGAGCGACGCCGTGTTCGATTGGTCATTTGTGCCAACCGTGAAGGTGTAGCAAGTGTTCTACGGTTTCAGGACACACCTAACGAAATCACGACTGACGAGGGTTCTGCTAAAGGTTCACTCGCTGACGCGATACTGGCTCTTGTCTCATAGGCGTCCCAATCAAGTAAGATGAAGTCAAGGTTTGGTTGAGTGGGTTTCAGAGAGTTGGATAAGTTTCCAACATAGTACGAAATCTGCTCAACCAAACCGAAGTACCAACTACTAGAAATCGGAGAAACATAATGGGTTATTACGTCAGAGCATATTGCTCGCCATTCAGAATGAAGAAGAAGAACTTTGATGAGGCTTATCGCCTTATGTGCGAACTCAACAATCTTCCCGACAGTGTGAAGAACGGTGGTGGGGGCGGCGAGAAATGGTTCTCGTGGATGGATGCAAACTATCCCGAGACTTGTGCAGACTTCATAGCGATACTTGATGCATTGGGGTTTCACCCCGAGTTTGATAAATTGACTGGCGACATTGCTGACCTTGAATACGACAGCAAGATTGGTCAAGAAGATTTGTTCTTTCGCGCAATCGGTCATCTCGTAGAGCCAAACTCATTCATCTACTGGGAAGGCGAAGATGGTGAGAAGTGGAGATGGGTATTTGATGGCAAAGGAATGTCTACACAACACGGATTGGTAACTTATGCCTAACTGGTGCAACAATTCACTTACAGTCAGTGGGCCGGAGGAAACGGTCGCAGAGTTTCACGCAATCGTTATCAGGGATGGTAATTGTCGACTTACCAATCATTGGCCGACACCACAAGAGCTCGTAGACACACGTGCTGGAAGTGACCCAAGTGATGAAGAAGAGAGAATTGCATTCAAGAAACAGCAGCAATCAAACTTTGACAAGTACGGTGCACGAGATTGGTATGACTGGAACATCAACAACTGGGGAACGAAATGGAGCGATTCGGATACCGAACTGCAGACGGACAATGTGAAGGGACAACTGAACTATGTGTATCAAACTGCCTGGTGTCCAGCACGCGGTCTCATTGAGAAGATGTCAATGGACTACCCAACACTCACATTCACTGGTGACTACTCCGAAGATGGAATTGGATTTATGGGAGCATTTGAATTCATTGCTGGAGAAATGACCAAAGAAATAACAGGCGACATCGGTGACGGTGTAATTGCTCTGAGCGATGGACAGATATTCACATTCCCACCATACGATGAGGACTCACCACTCGGTGATGACCAATGGGAAATAATCCATCAAGTACAGAACACTGCATTTGAATCTATGGTGATGTCGTTATGACACCAGCAAGAAAGAACTCTCGAATTAGCCGGCTATTGTCTTCAAGACAACAACGTCGTCGCCAGCAGCAATCCAGGAATCACCCGCGCTCGCGCGAACCTGTTCCGTCTCACGGCTCGGAGTAACTGGGAATGGTTCTCGGGGTGGCTCATCGTCCAGGCGGTCAGCTGGTGGCCGGCTTGGTTCCACCGGAGCGATGATGGTCGTGGCCACAACCCCCACGTCAGGTGTAATTATTATTGACGGTGGTGGAAGAGCCGGCGATTCCAAAGTCTCAACCTCTACTTCAGGGTTAGGGTCTACCAAAGTCTCAACCTCTGCTATATCGTAAACCTCAAGCACTGAATCCACCTGACCATTCGTATGGCCAGACATTGTGACATAACTATAAATTTGTTCTTTGCGCATATAAACACCATACACCTTTGGCGAATTCAACAGGGTAAGTGGGTTTGTCTCATAAGCGTCCCAAGTTACTAAGATGTATTTGTTAGTCCACCTACTAGAAATTGGAGAAATGAAATGGCAACTACAGACACAACACTCGCTCTGCCGAAATGCTGGCAGACACTCAACGAATGCCTTGACAGTGGCATTGACCGTGTAATCCTCTTTGGACCATCGGGCATTGGTAAGACATTCGCTGGATTGACAATGGGCGAAGTTGAAGCAGGGGCACACCGATTGGTGTGTGCAGAGGATATGACAACTGGCGATGTCACTGGTCACTTCTTGCAAGAGGAGAACGGTACATTCCGTTGGATGTTTGGTGCAGCATTAAAGGCTTGGCAGGGCAACGGTGTTCGTGGTGGTCGCTTGGTCGCTGACGAAATTGACAAGGCTGGTGGCGATGTTGCTGCGACACTCTTGGCGATGTTGGATTCACCTGAAAGTGCATCGTGGGAACACCCGAACACTGGTCAAATCATAAAGCCACTTGACGGATTCTCGGTCATTATGACAACGAATGTTGAGGATATGCGAGAGTTGCCAACGGCACTCGCTGACAGATTCCCTGTTCGCATTCGCATTAACGAACCTCACCCGAATGCATTGAAGCGATTGTCACCTGACTTGCGACCAATGGCAATTCGTTCTGCCGATGCAGGCGAACGTCGAATTTCGTTGCGAGCATTCTACGACTTTGACAAATTGCGAACGACACTTGGTATGGAGCGAGCAGCAGAAATCGTATTCCACGACCGAGCATCGTCAATCTTGGATGCAATTGCAATTGAGAAAGTGAGTGTGTGATGAAAGCGAAAGATAACTCACTCGCTCCAATGCCGGAATTGTTGTCACGAAACGACACTGAACACGGCCGTTGGACGGTGCGAGATTGCGAGCCACGGCGAGGAATCCCGATGACAAGTATTGTCGGACGAGATATGCTCGCTCCAGTACAAGACTCACCTAATGCACGATGCATTCGTGCCCACGAAATGATGCACGCGAAAGTATCTCCAGCAGATTCATTCTTTGAATGGCAGGAGCGAAAGATTGCATCAGTGAAAGCACTCACCGTTGTAGAGGAATTGCGAGTCAATTACCTTTGCACAAAAGCAGGATTCAATATGAAAGAACACCTGACAGACGGTGGAGAAATGGCAGACGGAGAACGATGTGTCGCTCTTGGTGATTGGTCGGCAGCAGTGGCGATGACAATTGCTTGTGCAACTACTGCATCACAAAAAGCATTCCTCACTGGTGTTCGCAGACACGATAGAAAATGGGGCAAGATGTTGTTGGACATCGCCAAGCGAGCAAAAAAAGAAATGGACTTGGCTTACAAAACTGGCACACTTGCAAGTACTGAAATTTGCCCTGTCACTAAATTGTCTCCAGTTGGATTCGTTCACACTGAACGAATTGCAGAATGGGTAGACAGGCTTATGGAATTCGACCCTAATGACGAACCCGATAACGAAAAGGGTAAGGGCGAGGGCGAGGGCGATGCAGAGGGCGAGGGCGAGGGCGAGGCTACTGGCGAAACTAAGAAAGCCACTGGTGCAGTACGACCAACCAATTCCAAGAAATCCACCAAGGGCAGCGAGGGCACTGGTACTCCAAGAACTATCAGTGATGTAGATGCTCACAAGGCAAGTCGCAATATCCCAAGTTGGATGGAATTAAAAATTGAGAAAGTGCCAATGCCAAAACTTACTAAAGGCAACTTGGGCAAGAAGCGAGTTGCATCAGACACTGGTAAGAATCCAAGACGGATGCATCGACTACTCACTGACCCTGACCGTAAAATCTTTGACCGTGTTATTCGTGGTCAAGGTGGTGTTGTACTGATAGATGCCAGTGGCTCAATGTCATTCACTCATTCACAGATTCGTGAAATTGTTGAGTCGGCACCGGGTTGCACTGTTGCGATGTATTCAGACTTAGGCGATAACTCAACGAATATGTGGATTCTCGCAGAGAAAGGCAAGATGTGCGAAACACTTCCAAGAGCAAACTCCAACAACGGTGTTGACTTCCCTGCTCTCCAGTGGGCGATTAAACAACGACAACGTTCATCGTCTCCAGTAGTTTGGGTTACTGACGGTGGAGTAGTTGGTACTCACGGAATGCACGACATTCTTACTCTCCAGTGTGTCAACGAATGCCTAAAGCATCGTGTCATCGTTGTAGAGAATGTCACTGCTGCGAAAGAACTACTACGAGCGATGCAGAATGGTCAAAAGAAAAAGCGAGAATGGCCAGAGTCGTTCACTGATGTTTATCGGAGAAAGAATGGGGGATTGCTCCCCGAATAAATGTTCTCCACTGGGACAGTAGGGTCGCAGTGGAGACACCGGTACTCTGCCCAAGTATCGGGGTACCAGCCAGTGGGCGCGATTGAGCAATCCCCAGTCGCTCTCGTGCTCACTGGTGGGGCCAGGTCCTAGTCAAGATATAATTATTATCCATTCAACTATTAGAAAGAAATAAAATGACAGAATCAAATGAAGCACTTGTGAAAATTGCAGCGTCAATAGATAAAGCTCTGGCTTTGATATCCAAACGTGAACTTGTCTCTTCTAGTGAGATGCAAGACATTCTCTTGGACATTCGAGTACTCACAATTGTTGTGAGTGCCCCGGTCAACTTGGATGTACTGGTATGACAACTACATTCAATTTGCTGACTATCTCATTTGAGGTGCAGGCAATGCGCGACGAATTTGATTGGATGCTTGATTCAAGCGATGTCGCCGATAAAGAATTGGCAGCCTGGTGGTCATCACGAACTGATTCAGAGATTGAAACAATTGGTATGTACATCCTGAATGGGGATTACATATGGAATGTCTTTAGAATGGAATTACTTGATTCAATGCGCAAAATGAAAGAGGAGATTCAAAATGCTGAGATATCTTGAGAGTGATGGGCCGGCTGAGCTGGCGACAAAAGTTGAAGAATCACTAAAAGTTGGTTGGGTAATTCTTCATATTGCTCGACTCAACGATGGAACCTGCTATGCGTGGATGGGTATACCCGGTATCTCTGCTCCACACTATGGAGTACCTAATGTCGGGTGATTACGGTCCACCAAAACTTGAATGCCACGGTGGCAGCAGCCAAAGCGTTGAGCTTCCACCACGTCACCGTGAAGTCAATGGCACCAGCATCGCGAAGAACCCACAGCGCTATCCAAAATATACAAGCTTGGCCGAGTACGGTCAGAGCAATCCCAAGTATTCCTGGTGTGTAACTGGGGGGCTGCTCAATGTGACCCACAGCTCTCGCCTGGGTCTCACTCGGGTTTCTGAAGTTTCGTGAATTATTCATGTTACTCAGCCTACTACGGTTGATATTATTATTGACGGTGGAGGAAAGGAACTTTAATGACTAAATTTAATGATGACAAATGGAACTTCCCGGAAGATGGCATTGAGTGGCTCGGCGAAGATGTTAATAAAATAATGTTAAAAGAAATAAATGAAATTAATTCAGAATTAGAACACAATACGTTGTTTATTGCCTCGTGTGGGCAGTATATTTACAAATGTGTTTACGTCCCAGAGAAAGCTCTTGATGGCTCCCAGCCAGTGCTCTTCCGTGGGGCCGACGAAAAGACTTATATAGCTGCATATTCAAAAGAATTCATCGAAGATATTATTAGAAAAACTGAGGAAATTCGTGATATTAAACTGCAGGACAAAATCTGGAATCTTCAGATGCAGGAAATGGTTGAAGAGATTGCCGAAAAGGTGCGGCTTGAACCACCTTCGGACTGGCTTACCATCCTTTGACGGTGGGGGAAACCCTATCCCCTGGAGGAGCTGTTGTCGTGACGCCACCAAAACCACCGCCGACTATGCATCGTACCCCAGGGGACCGGGATTACTACATACCGCCGAGGAGCGGGGGGAAAGGGGAAAGTCCCCATCCCTCAAGGGTACATCCAATATTCTCACAAATGTCCCTAATTTGAATGCAACCCCATCCGAAGACGGCCGGTCAAGACCGTACAAGAAAGCTATCTTTTTGATAAGGGCTGGGGTAGAACTGCTGAGGGCCCGCGATATTTGCAAAAAAGCCATCTTTTTGAAAAATCTGGCGTTCCCGTGCGGATGCAGCCAGGCGAACACACGTTCGCATCGTCGCCGGATGGTTGCCGGCTCAAAAGGTCAATTTATTATTGACGGTGGTGGAAGAGAGCATTTAAGAAGATACAATAAAAATAGTTCCCAGAATTACTATCAACTGAGGTACCTACTATGAATCTAAAGTTAAAGCACAAAACCTTTATATTGGTTGCCGGCTTATCAACCGTCTACCTACTGGCAGCCACGGTCTATTCAACCTTTGAACACCATGGGTTCGGCGACTCGATGTGGTGGGCATTCATGACGTTCACCACTGTGGGTTACGGCGACCAGTTTCCAAGAACATTAATAGGAAGGATGGCTGGAATTGGTTTGGTTGCATCTGCAGTATTCGTGGCACTTCCTACCATCACGGCCGTCATAGCTACCAGAATTATCGGAAATGAACACGAGTTTACCCACGACGAACAAGAGGAAGTGAAGATGCTTCTTCGTGAGATTGCTAAAAAACATAACATTCTTGAAGCACCGGACCGGACAGCCAGGCAAGTACTCCTGGACAATAGGGTCACACGCTCTGACAGGATGGCAAGTTGATGCACATCCCATTTATTATTGACGGTGGAGGAAAGCGTACAAATCTGTTACAAAAAAGTTACAACTTGACCCGTGCCGCAGGGCTGGGATACGCTATGGTACTGACACAACTTAGTGGCGCCACAACCAATGAGCTGTCGACTTACTTCGGTTACCGAGGTCTGCTTCAGGTCGTCCTGTTACCGTCTGGTAGAACTCAAAGGTTCCCCCAGACCCCCTCCAAAGGGTTCTTTCAGTTCTTGCAATGTTCTCTTTACATTGATGAAAGTAGGAAATAGAATGACGGTGGTGGAAGTCCCTCTAGAACTTGAGTTATTCCCGGCTCTGAAGACCGAAGGTTTAAAAAAGATGGAAAAAGATAAC